>ENA-OWPI01000019-OWPI01000019.1-marine-metagenome-genome-assembly--contig:-NODE-19-length-218881-cov-4.508144_pt1 | contig 218881 bp, 217 predicted proteins | sample MGYA00238138_ERZ651775 | MGnify/ENA primary metagenome ERZ651775 (study PRJEB26906, sample SAMN06265043) | marine metagenome | isolation source: Helgoland LTER site | place: Germany:Helgoland, sampling... | reverse complement strand
GTATTTTCATCAGCATGTGCCTCGTAAAGATCAGCATTATAGTCGTCAGACCAATCATCTAGTGTCACTATACGAGCCGTGTAAGTTCTCTTCCTAAAATCAGTCATCAACCTGGTCTCCACCTAGTTTATTTTCTGGCGCTATGTGCGACGGCTCATCCTCTGCCCCGAATACTCGATCTGACTCCAAACGGGCGATCCGTGTATCGTCGTCAAGATGCGCATATAAGCCTTCCTCAGAGTCATCTTGCTCCTCACCCAAATCGTCTAGCGCCGCAACGAGATCCAACTGTACGGACTCCAGAGGGACGCCTGAGCGCACGTCAGAGACAGCGCTAGTAATTTCCTTGAATTGGCTGATCTCTGCTGGTGAAGCATTGAGGGTGGCACCGATTGCATCGATTGCAGATTCGAATTTTCTCTCACCATCGAGGGCCTGTACGAAATCTTGAAAGGTATTCCCATCTAGGCTTTCACCTTCGTCAGCCAAAATCGCCGCCTCAAGAAGAGATGCATAACGCTGCACTGTGTCGTTCGTAAGGCTCGCTCCCTTTTGCTCAAGTGCGAACTGAACAAGCGCCTCGAGTGGGCGACCGGCTTTTGCTAATTGATTAAGCATTTTCTAGCTCCTTTCCTTCCGGAGAAACTTCGACAAATTCAATTGGATCTTCTGTGCCTAGTTCTGGAGGGTTGCGCCATGTGTCGCGAGCCCCACGAATACTTTGCAGGCTTCGCTCAATTCCCTCATCAATTTTTCGATCAGATGGCCAGCTTTCCAGATAATCTTTAGGCTCAAACCCAAAGTGTTTCGCTACAGAAAACACGGCATTTGTGTAGACGCTCTTCATTGGCTGTGTGGATTTAAACGTTGAAAGATCAAAATCCTGCGCATCTCTCCCAAGCAATAATATCTCAGCTGTCGCCTCTTTTATTTTAGCATACTGAGCACCAGCGGTTTTAAGGGACGTTTCCATTGACGCGTAATAGCCATCGATCTCATCAACGATGGCGCAGATCTGCTCACGGCGTTTGATGCGAGCGGCCTTAGCAGACGCCTCAGTTTCACTCCGCAATCTCTTGCGCGCCTCGGCAAGCTCAAGTCGCGTAAGCCGAAGCAGTTCTTTCTGTTCCAAAATAGAGCGAGCTTTTTTCAATCTATCTGCTGGGGATTTTGATCCCGTCGCCGCAATAAAGCTGGCTTCTTTGAGAGCCTCTAGCGAACTTTGTATCTCATTCTCAAGCTGGGCTATTTGTTTTTCTGTGGTCTTACTCATAGTTTTTCCTTTTCTAAAAGTGACAAAAATTTTTCGTGAGCCCCCCATATAGGGAGAGGCGGGGGTGGGGGGCGGTAAGGGCACCTCTCGGGCTGCTCAAAGAACGCCATTTCTGCTGAAAAATGTCCTGGATTTGTCCAGTATCTAAATCAAAGCGCGGTAAGCGTTGATTGATATCAAAGAGCAGAGCATTACTTAGGATGTGCTCTTGGCAAAAGGCCGCGCCAGCGGCGAGACAGGCAGATCCACTGGCGCGACGGCGCACACGCTCGGCTATAGCGAGTGGCGCGGGTGAGAGTGTCAGCGAGAGAGTATTCATGCCCCCGTACCCCCACGTTTCTGATGATTGTACCAACGCTGAGTGCGTGAGCCCCAAGCTATTTCAGTTTCCCTCATCGATGGCAGAGGCGCGTTAGGCGTATACAAAACTTGATATCTATTACCGCGCATAAAGGCGCCACGGAGCTTTTTGCCCTTTGGCTGAAGCAATCTCACAAGCCCAAGGCGATGAAGCTCTTTGATCGCACGGGATACAGGCGCTTGGCTGGTTCCGACCATCTCAGCTAGTGTTGATTGATTTGGATATGCGACGCCGCTTGGTGAGGCATGCGCGCATAACGCCGCAAGAACACGCCAGTGAAGGCCCTGCTTAACAAGACCACACGCGCGGATCGGTATTACTGAGTATTTACGCTGATCGGTCATCGCCACGCACCAGCAATAACTTCAAAAACTCCAAGTGGGATTTCAGAAAGGCAGCGCAAAAAGATCTGCGCCTCAAAGGAAAAATTTCTTTTCGTTAGCCACGTGACACTCACCCCCACTAGTGTGGGGGGTGATGTCACACTTGGTGAGTGACAAGGGTGTGACACAGCTGTCACGTTATTGTTGTGCCGTAAAAACATACTGTCCCCCATTCTTTTCAAGGGTTCCAGCATCTTTGAGACGTTTGCAGATTTGGCGAACGTTACTGTCCGTGACAGTCGTGTCACACCTGTCTATGGCCCCCACTGTGACAGACATGTCACGCAGTTTTTGGGCAATATCCTTTGGTGATATAGGGCCGAAATCTCTGATAACTCTAGAGACTTGTGTGGGCAACGAAAGATTACCTAGGCCTGCCTCATACATAACTAAAGTTTCTGAGAGCTCGCCCGTTTCCGGATTTGCGCAGTCAAATTTTTGAGCGGCAAATTCTAGTGTCCAGCCGTCTTCGCCTTCTTTGATTTTTTGTGCTTTTAGTGAGACGTGATCACCGTCACGTTTTACAAGAAACATTGCATCTACGCTGCCCAATTTGGCTGAAGAACCTCGCGCACCACGAGTGGCATCTTTTCCAACGTGATCCACAATCAGCACACAACAAGATAAGGCACGTGATATTTTTTCTGCTTGCCTTAAAACAGCAGTCATATCACCAGCGCTATCCTCAACTCTGTCGCCAATACTTTTGGCAAGGGGATCTAGAATGCAGAGGCTTACATCAGGTTTGTCTTGAATAATGTCATCAACGTCAGGGCCATCTAGGTTAACTCCATCGAGATAGATCGGGCGCTCAGTCTCAACGCCCAAATATTGAAACGCCGCCTCAATCCTCAACGCTAAACCGTCTCCACCTTCTTGTGGCGCAAACAGCACTTTTCCCTGCTTGCTTGCTTTGCCATGAATCGGGAAGCCTGCTTGAACACTTGCAGTAATAAAAATTGTGAGAAACGTCTTCAGGCTACCCGGCGCACCAGCAATGATTGCGACGCCAACTTCAGGAAGCATTCCTTCAATAAGCCAAGATGCCTGTCGAGTATTTAGCATCTCACTGTGAGTTATATATTTTAGACGTGTCGTCTTAGCCTCGAGCGCCAAAAACTCCTCGACGCAATGCGTAGTAAGATAGTCCGAGACATCCCCTTTCTCCGGCATATCAGGCAGACTAATAATTCCAACAGAGGCTGTGACGGGTTTTAGTGCAGCCATCACTTGCTCCGCAAACTTGCGACCAGCTGCGTCATTATCAGGAATAATTTTTACGTCATGCCCAGCGAATAGATGTGCAAAATCATCGCGCCAAGAGCTAGCACTGCCAGAGGTTACGGCAAATAGATTATGCGTCCGTAAGGTATCGACATCCTTTTTGCCTTCGACAAAAAAGATAGGCTGCTCAGCCAGCTTCAGCGCTTCAAGGTCCGCCTGTCCATATAAACGATGTTGCTGTTCCCCCATGCCGGGGCTGAAGCCGCCGTTACCGTCAGGGTGACGCGTAGTCCATCGCCCTTCAGCGGATTTAACTTTTTGGTAGAAGCCGTCATAATCGTGTATTCGCGGTGTTGTCTCTGATGGTGTAAAAGAAATTGGGCAACGCTCAGGTGCGCTAAAAGTTTCCAATAGAATTTTTGATACGTCAGCCTTTTCGCCTTCTTCTCGCCTAATGAAGTCAACAACCCCACCACCTTCGTCCGCTTCATGGTCAAACCAAACGTTATTGTCCAAATTGATCGATAGACTGCCCTTATTACCGTAACGCCATTCTCGATCACTCTTAGAAAACGGTTCACCAAGATAGTGTTTTGCGACAACGTCTATCGGGACTGGTGACGGCATCATCTGTCTGCGCTCGAACAAAAACGCAGAGGCGCACTAGAGATATGCTGCTCTAAATGTTCACGCTCATAAAAGATCCGGTTGCCAATCTTGCGGTGAGCCGGACCGATGCCAAGCGAGCGATAGTTGGCCAGCGTCTTTACATTAAGTGCAAGATAAGCAGCGGCTTCTATCGTCGTCAGGAAACGCTTTTCGAGTGTATTGTTACCCATATGAGGCCTCGCGTAAGAGAAACATAAAAGGGTCACGCTATTTGCGTGCACCGCGATTTAATCTCTCCGAGACCCAAAATGGGTTTGGGTGTCTTTCGTACTAAGGGCCGCTAGCGCGGGTGTCCTTTTCCTAAAGGCCGCATTTCACTCGGCTGAAGACTTGCATGCTTAATTCATAGCCGAGTCTTCAGAACAGCTACGATTTAATCTCTCCGAGACCCAAAATGGGTTTGGGTATCTTTCGTACTAAGGGCCGCTAGAGCGGGTATCCTTTTCCTAAAGGCCGCATTTAACTCGGCTGAAGACATACATGCTTAATTCATAGCCGAGTCTTCTGAACAGCTACCATAAGATAATACCAATTCCTTTTTGCCCCGTCAACAAATGTAGCGTTGTTTTTTTAAAAAACACAATATAATGTGTTAATATGTAGGAAACAGCATTTTATCCCACTTGACCAAAAGCTCCATCTGCTCTTCCAAGTACTCACCTTGGAAATAATTAGCGTCAGCACCTTGGTTCGGTCGACGGCCCTGTACTAGATCAACTATCTGCTTCTGCGTCGCTCCTAACCGAGATGACGCCATCGACCGGCGAATACCATGCAGTGTCCAAGGATTCCCATCTTGATCGGTCTGGATACCTGACGCCTCTCTGATTTTATTGATAGTCTTACTGCCCGTAGCGACGCGGATAAGCCCACCACCGAATACATATGGCCCAGCATTTGGAATTTCCTCAAGGAGCGCGATCATACGAGGCGTCAATGGGAGCTCTTGAACTCGCCCCGTCCCAGCGCCTCGTCCCTTGCGGTTAAATTCAGCCGGTATACGCCAGTGTGGTGGCTTCTCATCATTTGGCCGAAGAATAAGATTTTCCCAGCGCATCGCCCGGATTGTTCCTGTGCGGCGCGCGCTAAGAATTAAAAATTTGAAAAAGCCGCTATGCCAAATGTTCTGTTCGGCCATGTCTTCCGCGGCAGCGTAGACAATCTTTAGCTGCTCAATCGTCAGCTTGTCTTCACGTCTTCGAGACACTGGGTGAAGCTCATCAAAGCTTGGCGTCGCTAAATGACCATAAGCTGGCACAATCTCGTCCAAATCATGGCGAAAAAATTTATATGTTTGTTGGATTGCATTAATAAGCTTTTGACGGCTCGCCCAATTTTTCTCTGGCACCGACTGAACAAACCGCATCATCTGCGTGTATGCAATCTCCGACAGTGGCTTCTCCATTTCACTCGCGTGCGTGAGCACGTAATCCCGCAAGAGGCGAAGAGAGCGAGATCGATAAGCTTCCGTTCTGCCTTCGAACGCTTTGGGTGATGAGATAAATTTCTCAAAACAATAGCCAGCCGTGAGTAATTTCCCAGCCTCTGCTTTTTTCTGTGCCGTAATCCGAGCCTGTTCCTCTTCGTGGAGATCCCTGCCTACACGTTTCGCTTGTCGTAAATCTATCACACGGGCCCGTGCGGCTGCTTCATTTATCTCGTTTATAAGAGCAATCGTTATTTTCTTATTGCCATCTCTATACATCCAAACCCGTCGGCCACTGGCTTGCACACGTAAAGCAAAACCGGGCAACTCGTTGTCATACACAAACGCCTCTTTACCCGACTCAAAAACTGTCTTCTCAGCATAGCGTTGCGTTAGTTTAACTTGGTTCTTTGCAGACCTCGGCATAATGCACCTCTTTTTAGGACATTCCTAGGACATACAATATGTGATTTTACGGGAACTTGTAAAGATGTTGAATTAAATTAAGTCACTGTTTTATATGCATATATGATGCATTATGATTTGATTAACTTATAGAACTTAGCCCTATTTAGGCAGAGTTCGCGGCCGCGATTTTTTCATGGTGACATGAAACGCCAGAGCCGGGACTTTCATGTTTAACCACAAATTTACCTGGGACTAGAATATATGTCTGACCAATTGACCGCTGACGACCTCGCCGCAACATTTGATGCATTTAACCGCCATGACGTTGATGGTGTGATGAAATGCTTCGCTGATGATTGCTTATTTTATACCGTAGATGGACCTGAAGTTTACGGAAATAAAATTGAAGGCGCTGAAGCGATTACCAAGGCTTTTTCAGCTATATGGGCTGGCATGACGGATGCCCATTGGGATCATCACAGTCATTTTGTACATGGTGATCGCGCCGTTTCAGAGTGGGTTTTCTCTGGCACAAACGCTGATGGCACACGAATTGAAGCACAAGGTGCGGATCTGTTCTCACTTCGTGATGGCAAAATTGTAGCAAAGCAAGCGTTCCGCAAAGACCGCCCGCTTCAAAAAGCATAATTCGAAGGATTGCATTCTTATTGGGGGATTGACATATGCCGCATCCATTACGCCCTAAACACTGGCCACGTGATAGTTACGATCCGCATTACGACCCACTTGTCGACGCTGTGCCAAGTCATAAACGCGATTATGTACCTACGTACTGGATTGGTTCGGCAGGTGCCCCTCCAGAAGATGACGGCCCTATATCAGGTGATATGGATGTCGATGTGGTTGTTGTTGGGTCCGGCTATACCGGTCTGTCTTGCGCAATACATCTTGCAAAAGAACACGGTATTCAAGCAACGGTGTTAGAAGCAAACACTGTCGCTTGGGGATGTTCAACACGTAACGGTGGACAAGCTCAAATTTCATCTGGCCGCCTAAAGCGCTCTCAATGAATTGATCGTTGGGGCGTTGACGTTGCCAAAAAATGCACGCTGAAATCGTTGAAGCTTTCGACGTATTTCGCGACCTGATCGGTTCTGGCGAATTCGATTGTGAACCACAAGATGGTGGGCATTTTTATATCGCACACAAACCAGGTGTCATGCCAAAATTGGAGAAAGAGTCGAAACTTTTGAATGACGTCTTTGGCTATGATTCACGCATCATGGGCCGTGATGAATTGCACAAAAAATTCGTTAAAGATCAGGAAGCTGCGGGCGCGATGTTTAAACCAGACGGCATATCAATCCATGCCGCTAAACTCGCATTCGGCTATATTAATTTAGCGTGCAAACTTGGTGCCACAATCCATCCAGCGAGCCCGGTCATGGGATGGAAAGTTGTCGATGGTGTCCATCATTTAACCACCCCAGGCGGCACAGTTCGCGCACGCTCAGTTGCTTTAGCAACAGCAGGATATACACCTGCGGCCCTAAATAACCGTACAAAGAATCGGTTGATGCCAATTCTTTCAAACTCAATCACAATACGGCCTCTTGATGACGATGAAAAGGAAGCCTGTGGATTCCAGGTGCGCTCGCCACTAACTGACACCCGCACTCTTCGGCATTATTACCGCTTCTTACCTGATGATCGCGTCCAGATTGAGAGTCGCAGTGCTGTCACTGGAGATGATGCGGAAAACCCAAAACACCTGAATGCGCTACAAGCGGGGTTATATCGAAAGTTCCCAGCACTTGAGGGGATCGATCTTGATTACTCCTGGTGGGGGTGGGTCGATGTCAGTCATGACATGATGCCAAGGGCCTTCCAACCAGATCCAGATCGGACGATCTACTATGCGATGGGCTATGGCGGTAACGGCGTAATGTATTCTGCGCAAGCGGGACGACGCATGGCACAAATGTTTGCAGGGAAAGCTCAAGGCCTAGACCTTCCAATCTTTACCTCACCGCTCCCCAGTCATGGTATTTTGTCGCCGTTCCGTCGGTTAGGTCAGCGATTTATGTGTCTTTGGTACCACTTCCAAGACGAAATGATGTGAGGTGTGAATGGAAAAAACTTCAGTAATCTCTTTTTCAGATACACCACTGAGTGACACCAAACGCCGCCTTTCAGATTTACCTGATCGCTTTGTTGAGGGAGACCCTCATCACTCGACACAGATGTGCTTCGAAAGTCCAGATGGTGCATTAATCGCCAGGACATGGACGAGCACGCCCGGCAAATGGCATGCTTTTACTGATTGTGATGAGTTCTGCATGATCTTGGAAGGTCACGTTCGTCTGATCGACGAAGATGGCAACGCCAAAACTCATAAAGCTGGTGATGCGTTTTTAATCCCCAATGGATTACGGGGTTACTGAGACGTGATCGAGACAACGACCAAGTATTTTGTCATTCGTGATCGCGCCGCAATGTCGTCATGAGAGGTTCTAGGAATTAACCCTGAGCTCTTATACGCTCGTTTCCGGATCCCACGTCGATAGATCACCTTGAACGGTTGCGCTAAACCGCTCTCCAAATATATCGACTTCAAGGGTTGTGCCTGGCACAGCAAAATCTGCACGAATTATTCCCAATCCTAATGCTTTGTTTATGCGATACCCCCAACCCGAAGATGTGATTTCGCCAACGATTTCATCGCCTTTATAGACGCCCTACATATAAGGCGCATCGCATGCATTGCCTTCAATTGTCATCGCGACAAACTGTTTTATCGGCTCACCTGCATTCATAATTGCGTCGCGACCAATGAATGCTTCTTTTGTGGTGTCGACAAATCGATCAAGCCCCACATCCCAGATATTATAATCTGCTAAAAGGTCACTCTTCCAACCGCGATACCCTTTCTCAAGACGAAGACTATCAAGCGCAAACATCCCAATCGGCTTTAAGTTATGTGGTGCACCTGCCTTCAGAACTGCGTCATAGACCGTTGGTGTATCATCAATTGCCGTATGGATTTCCCAACCCAACTCGCCTGCAAACGACACACGTGCCAAGCGACATGGCTTGCCATCAATTTCTGCATTCTGATGTGTGAGCCAGCGACTCGATAAGTCACCTATCGTTATGCCTGCAAGAAACTCACGGGCTTTCGGACCTGTAAGCAAGTGACAGCAGTACTTTTCAGTTATGCCTGTAAGTGTCACCGACCCATCCGTTGGTAAATGTGCTGCAAGCCAATCACGATCATGCCACTCAGCCGCCGCTGCTCCAATGAGAAGGAAGCCGTCTTCTTCCGCCATCACCAACATCTCTGTAATGATCCGCCCCTTCTCATCTGTAAAGTACGCAAGACCAATACGTCCGGCAGATGGCACCTTGCCTGTCGTCATACTCGACAACCAATAACGTGCACCTGGGCCAGTAACCTGAATGCGTGTGAACCCAGAGATATCCAGAATACCTGCGGCATCATGTACGGCATGGCATTCTTCACGCACACGGCGGAACCATGGCCCTTCTCGTTCCCATTGCTCACGGGATTCAAGTGAAACATCATCACCGTCTTTCGCGAGCGCTTGCGTTAATTGTGCTGGATCAATGTCGCCGTCGTACTTGTCACATAAAGCACCTTCAAGATCATGTGTCTCAATAAACGGATATAGTTCTTTAAGTTCATAAGGCGAAATAATCTGATATTCCATACCCTACATTCGGGCCATACCAGCTGCGCGTTCAAACTCCTGCATACGCTGTTTAGAATGCGCTAATCGAACAGAGTCCGTGACATGGTAATTCATTGGGTAATCAACTTCTTCGCCAAGTCGGCGATAAAGTTCTGTCGAATACCGCTGCATGTTCGCGATGACCCAAGAATTCGATAACGTCGGAATATTTCCCGCAGCATGCCAGGTTGACCCTGCTGTCAGCTCGTTCTTTTCAAGGAGCACACAATCAGTCCAACCCGCCTTGGCCAAATGGTAAAGTGCAGAAACGCCAACAACGCCACCACCAATAATGACGACACGTGCAGACGCTGGTAAATCAGCCATTTCCAAACCTTTTTTAACGAGCATTGAATGAACTGATAAGATAACAGTTACTGTTTAGTTTTATAAATTTTTCATACTTATGAAAATGGGTTCAATACGATTTTTGCAGCACCTGTCCGACCATTTAGCAGATCATCAAAAGCTGCTACGCCATCGGAAAGAGGACGCTCTTCCATCCAATCCAAATCACCAAGGGCACCCGATGCCATAGCGGCTACCGTGGCATGAAAATCTGTCATCGTATATGTATAAGCTCCAACGAAAGCTATTTCTTGGAGGGTTAAGCGGCGTGCATCAAATCCATCAACACCATCGCCAAGACCAATATGCACAATGACACCGCCCGGCCGTGCCGCATTTATAGCGCCCGCCCTTGTATGTTTGTTCCCGACCGCATCTATCACGATTTCAGCGCTGCCTTGATCCAATGAGCCTTCAACTGTTGGATCAACAATTTTCGAAAAACCGGCATTTTCAGCAGTTTTGCGTCTTAATGGATTAGTTTCCGCAATCGTCACGTCAGCGCATCCGAATGCACGTAATGCCAACGCAGCACCTAACCCTACTGCACCACTTCCCATCACCAAAGCACTTGCCTCAGAGATAGGTCGGCTCGCGTGTCGTGATGCCAAGACCACGCCATGCCATGACGTCGCCAATGGCTCAGCTAATGAGGCATGGATCAGATCAAGGTTATCAGGGACTTCGATGATATTCCGACGCGGTACAATCAGACGTTCTGCAAAAGCACCCTGTCGTGGCGGCATAGAAATAATTTCTCGCTCTGCACATAAATTTTCTCGGCCAGAAAGGCAATCACTGCAATGCCCGCAAGTCACAAGTGGATTTATAACAACTCGCATACCCTCATCGTTACCACCGCGTATAATGCCAGCAGCTTCATGCCCAAGAATAAGCGGTGCTGGGCGCCTGTCGTCATGCCCCATAAATGCATGCATATCAGAACCACAAATCCCCACCGCATTCACTTCGATAAGCACATCACCTATACCTGCCATCGGCTCAGACGCTTCTTGGAATTGGATAGTTTTAGGTCCTGTATAAACGAGCGCCTTCATGAGCGTGTCTCCAATAATTGTTACTTTGCTGTGTATCCACCATCGACAGGGATTGTCTGTCCTGTGATATAGGCTGATGCAGGCGATGATAGAAATACGGTTATGCCATCTAAGTCATTCAGACTGCCATTGCGGCCAATCGCCGTCATGTTTGCATTGTGAGCAGATATCTCTGGATCATTGAAAACCGGTGCCGTTAGCCCGGTTGGGAAAAATCCAGGCGCAATCGCATTGGTCGTAATCCCATCTTTCGACCAAGCCTCAGCCATCGCTCGCGTTAACTGAACAACGCCACCCTTCGATGCACCGTAGGGCATACTATTCGCAAACGCGCGGTAGCTTTGTAACGATGCGATGTTGATGATCCGTCCATAACCTTGCTGTGTCATGCCTGGCACACACGCCCGCGCCAAGAAAAATGGCACCGTTAGATTTAGATGTATCGTTTGGTTCCAGGTCTCCATTGAGACGTCTTCCCAAGGCTCCCTATGATTGACACCAGCAGCATTCACCAATATTGTTGGTGCACCAAATGTACGAGACGCCTGCGCATACAAATCCTGAATAATATCCCGATCACCTAGATCGATGGCAACAACTGACGCTTGTCCGCCATCATCACGAACAGACGATTCCGTTTTCGAAAGTCGCTCTTGATCTCGGCCCACAAGCACGACTTTTGCGCCTGCCTTAGCAAGCGCATAGGCCATATGCTGACCTATGCCAGATGAAGCGCCAGTAACAAGAGCTACCTGATCATCTAGCCAAAACTCATCAATTTTCGGTTTGTCAGTCATGGTTTAGATTGAATATTGCGTCGGGGAAGTGTGTGGTTGAAATTTTCTCAATCCCTTTATATACATCAATGTAAGCGCTTACAATAACGTGACATGCCTATTAATATGAGTCAATATTATTTCCTGTGTTCGCACAACGCGAATGGAACAAAGTTGTCTACCAAACGGATTATTCAGGCATATTTATGAAACCAGTTTCCACGCCGACGCTTCAAGACATTGCGGATGCCGTGAACGTATCGACGGCGACGGTATCGCGGGTAATCAATAATCCTGAGAACGTTCGCCCTGCCTTGCGTGAACTTGTCCAAGCTCAAATCGACGCATTGGGATATGTCCGGCACGGCGCCGCACGGGAACTGGCTTCATCAAAAAGCTATACGATTGGTGCCCTTATCCCAACTTTGGAAAGTGCAATTTTTGCGAGCGGCGTGAATGCAATTGAGAGCGTTCTTGTTGACGCGGGCTATACTCTCCTCCTCGCCGTAACAAACTATGACACCGACCAGGAACACCGACAGATTCAAAAACTTATTGGACAGGGCGTCGATGGATTGATCCTTTTTGGGCGTGACCATACACCAGAAACACTCGAGCTTTTACATCGTCAACAATGCCCATTCGTCATGACATGGACGTATTCAGATAGCTCTATCCTGCCCTGCATAGGCTTTGATAACGTCGCTGCTTCAAACGAAGTCGGGAACCATCTCATAGGCCTTGGACATACACGCATCGGCGTGATTGCTGGCATCACAACTGGAAATGACCGGGCACGAGAACGTGTCGCAGGTATCCACGACGCATTAGTCACGCATGGATTACAATTACATTCCCATAATGTCATTGAGCAGCCTTATGAATTAGCCGGCGGGCGATAAGGCTTGCGACAATTAATAGATCAACCGCTTGATGAACGCCCCACAGCAATTTTCTGCGGTAATGATGTATTGGCCATTGGCGCTATGTTAGAAGCGCAGCATCGAGGCATCTCAATTCCGGATGATCTCTCAATTGTTGAATTTGACGATCTCCCGATGGCAGAATATTTACCACCAGGTCTGACGACAGTTCACGTCCCAAGCAAACGAATGGGCGCAGAGGCTGCACGTTATATTTTGAACAAGGCTGCGGGGAAGCCTGTTGAAGATCGCGTGCAGTTATCAACAAACCTCGTTCTGCGCGGCACAACCGCTGCACCTCCCAAAGTTTTAGTCTAACATCATCATATTAAAGCAAATGAGCACCTGCTTCTTGGATAACGCCCAGGCACACCCCACATTAATAGAAGCACATCTAACCAAAGAACAAGGAAGAGAGTTTTACCATGGATAAAGAACGTTATGACGCAGGCATGAAGGTCCGCCGTGAAGTCCTTGGAGATGAGTATGTAGACCGGTCTGTTGCAGCCACAGATGATGTAACCCGGCCATTGCAAGATCTCGTTAATGAATATGGCTGGGGCGCAACCTGGGCGCGCGATATTTTAGATCGACGCACGAGAAGCCTTATCAATATCGGCATGCTGACTGCGCTTAACCGTCCACACGAACTATCTGTTCACTTAAAGGGCGCATTGAATAATGGTTGCACGCGTGAAGAGATCGCTGAAGTTGCCTTACATACAGCGATTTATTGCGGCATCCCCGCAGCACTCGACACAATGCGTAATGTAAAGAAAGCCTTTGATGATGCGGATGCTGAGAGCTGATGCTCAAACTTTCTGTCCTTGATCAATCCATCGCTGCTGAAGGCGTTTCAGAGGCGCAATCCATTCGAGATACTATTGCGTTGGCGAAGCGTTGTGAGGATTTAGGGTACGCACGGTTCTGGGTATCAGAACATCATAACCATCCAACCATCGTAGGCACCGCGCCTGAGATTATGATGGCGGCTATCGGACAATCGACGTCCCGCATTCGAATTGGCAGTGCCGGTGTCATGCTACCACATTATGCGCCATTTAAAGTCGCAGAACAATTCCGTGTCCTGGACGCCATCGCGCCAGGTCGGATTGATCTGGGGCTTGGTCGCGCACCGGGGTCTGACCAGAAAACGGCTTATGCGATGAACCCGAATGCCGGTCAGGCTGCAGAGCATTTTCCAGAAAATGTGCGCGACTTGATGGCTTGGGTCACGGACGAGCCACTTATCGACAGACATCCTCATACTGGTCTCGTTGCTCACCCAAAAGGCGAGACATCACCAGACGTATGGATGTTGGGGACATCAGATTATGGCGCACAAGTTGCGGCATATTTTGGCCTACCCTATTGCTTTGCGCATTTTATTACTGATGGCCAAGGCGTTGAGAGAGCATTCTCTGTCTACCGTGAGAATTATAAACCAAGCCCTCGCTTCCCTGAGCCCATCGCCAATGTGTGCGTTTGGGCGTTAGCGGCTGAGACGCAAGAAGATGCTACACGTTTATTTTCACCGCGCGCACATTGGAAAGCGCGTCGAGATTATGGCGAGCTTCGGAATATTCAAAGTTCAGATGCCATTAAAGATTTTGATTACAGCCCACCAGAACAGCGGCGCATGGACAACCTATATGAAACTGCCATTTATGGCACAGCACCAGATGTCTATGCGCGACTTCAGTCTTTGGCGACAAAGTTAGATATCGATGAAGTTGTCATACTCACCTGGACCCACGCCCAGCAAGATCGCGAACGATCCTATGAATTGCTGGCTGCTGAGATGAATAAAGCTGACGCTTAAAACGACTCCGCAACCACCGCATCACGGCGTGCATTGGCGGCGGCGATTTCGCTTGTGACGAAACCAGATAAACGTTCAACGGCTTCATCCAACGTCACGGTGTCTTTCTCGTCCGTCAATCTGTTATAAATCTCAACTTTGCCGTCAGCGAGGTCGCGACCGAAGACAACACGAAGTGGGAAGCCTAGGATTTCTCCATCTTTGAGCTTTGAGCCCATGCTGCCTTTTCGATCATCAACGACACACTCGCAACCGCGTGCTTCAAGCTCGGCAGCCATTTTCTCAGCTGCGGCCATCATTTCAGGATTGTCTGCCTTCACAGGAACCAGATGCGCATGATATGGCGCAATGATGACAGGCCATTTAATGCCTGTATCCTGATCACAATTCTGGTCCACAAGCGTTTGTAAAATCCGCGTTGTACCAATGCCGTAACAGCCCATGTGGAAATTTTGAAACTTTTGATTGGAATCTGTCACACCAGCACTCAAGGCTTCGGAATATTTTGTGCCTAACTTGAACACATGCCCAATCTCGATACCTTTGCATTGTAGTAACGGCACACCATCCGGGCCAATCTCGCCCACACGCGCCATTCGCAAATCTACAGTTTCTGGCATATCGAAGTCACGGCCAGGCATTGTATGAACAGCGTGCTTACCAGCTTCGCAACATCCAGACACCAGACTTGTGACCCCCTCAAGTGACGTGTCCGCAATCATCTTCACACCAGGTTTAAGACCAATCGGCCCAACGTAGCCAGGCGCGCATCCTGTAACTTTGTGAACAGTATCTGCATCTGATGGCTGAGCCGCAATCGCACCAAAATGGTTGCTTAGCTTAACTGCGTTCACATCACAATCGCCACGGATCAGTACAATGATTGGCTCAGTCTTGTCTTGATAAACAAGATCAAACACCAAAGTCTTCAGCACAGCAGACGGTGCGACGCCGACAAAATCAGCAACTTTAACAATTGTTTCTGAATCCGGTGTCTCAATGATTTTCATCTCGCCGTCTTCAGCTTTTTCACCAGCAGGTGTTTGGCTTACGGCACGCTCAAGGTTTGCCGCGTAGTTTTCGCTATATAAAAGCGTATCTTCGCCAGCTTCGCTCGTTGCCATGAATTCTTCCGAGGCCGAGCCGCCGATAGCGCCCGAGTCGGCCTGAACGATCATGTAATCAAATGCCATTTTCTTATATACGGCATGATAGGCTTGGCGCATTTTCCGATAAGAAAGATCAAGCCCATCATTATCCAGATCAAAGCTATAAGCGTCCATCATGATGAATTCACGCGAGCGCAGTAATCCTGAACGAGGGCGGAGTTCATCTCGAAACTTCAGGTTCTGTTGGAACAAATTGAGGGGCATTTGCGCAGGGCTGCGAATCAAGTGCTTTGCGAAATCGCACACAACTTCTTCGGCGGTCGGGCTCATACCAAATATGCGGCCTTTACGATCTTCTGATTTAAACATCAGTTTCTCGTGCTCATAAACTGCCCAACGGCCAGATTGTTGCCAAATCTCAGCGCTTTGCAAAATTGGTAGACGAACCTGCATCCCGCCATTTCGGGTAATCTCTTCAGAAATAATTTTTGAGACTTTTTCCTCGACCCGGTACATTAAACCAGAGAAGCAAAATATGCCCGCCGCATGACGATGAATATACCCACCACGCAACAACCACGCTTGCGCTATGTCGTCTGCGTCCGAGGGCATTTCCCTCATCACCTGAATACCGATCTGCGAAGCTTTCATAACGATGCAACTGCCTTTTCTAGATGTCAGCTGGGAGGCGTTGCCACCGAAGCCAACAAAAACATGGATTTGGCAGGAACCTACTCCCTAGGCATAACTTTTTCCACCGTAATTCGCTAAAGCAGGTCTAGCGATAGATATACGTTGGGCTGGTCCACGCCAAAGTGCCGTCTTCCTGGGTCAAACGGATGAAGATCGGATTGTCACCACTGTCTTTGAGGTTGATTTTCCGCGTAAACGTTATCTTCTTATGGGAGTTTTCAGCTGGCAGACGGAACACTTTCAGATAACGTGGCAGAATATCGCTTTTATCAAAGATTTCGTCTTCAAAGCCGATGTCTTCAAGTGGCACACCACATTTCACCAGCGGCGTCTCAATTTTCAACGTTCCCGCATAGGCATCTTCAACCCACATATCGAAACCGCCGATATTGCCAGTCGTCAACGCACGCCACGCCAAAGATGTCTCACTGGTCTGATCCAACGTCTTATCTTTGTTGAAGAAATTAAACGCTTTGGCATCAATGATCTTATTGTCAGAAATATGTGCTTCGCCGTCCCAAATGACCTGGCGGAAACGGCCGCGGTATTCAGCACCTTCCCACATGACCCGGATACGATTGCCAAGATCATCGTTTGTGTAAGGTCGTACAGTCTCGACATGTTCAAGACCATTAAAGATATCAACACGTTCAATCGGAGACGCCGTTTGAATATCGACGTGGAGCTCAGCTTCACCTGACGGTAAATGCACAATATCGCCCATGATCGCTTCGGAAGCGCTCGTTCCTTCAACGTCACCATAACGAGGATCATCATGATAAAGCGTCGCAGGTTCTGAGAAGGACGTTTTTATATCGATGAACATACGGCTGTCATGGCCGCCGGTCGTGCCGTAATGATGACGCTTTCGCATCGAATCCAATATCGCATCACGAGATAATTCGTTGGTAATAAAACACGTTAAACCACCAACGGCGCCAAACAGAGACGCGCCTGGATAACTAGCACCCGGTCGACCCTTGTGACCATCAGAGTTCGAGACGATGCCGACCCGGTAACCCATCTCAAATGCGTCCTGTACGAGCCATTCGAAGCTGCCCCACGAGCTGTGGACTTCCATAGACTTCTCAAAGCGGCCATCATGCGCAAGCTTCACGTCGGCATAGCGTCCACCGCAGTGGGCATATCCAACCACATCCCATTCTTTGTTTTCAGCAAGGGCCTCGAATAACTCTGCGGCGCTATTCGCATCTGTATCGATGTCTGTGTGGTCTTGGACAAGTGCATGCGATGAACGACGCAACGTCCGTCCCTCATCTGGGAAATAGATATTCCGGTCACCGCCAAGGCCTGTATTACCAGACCATTCGTAACCTGGAATAGCGACAAAGCTGCCAGGCTTATTAAACTCTTTGCATAGCTCATCCAGCTGAAGCCAGAATGGTGACGTGATCTGAAAATCGTTGCCCTGATGACCCGTTGCATCAACGAATGCACGGTCGCGTGCATACTCAAAGTACTGCCGAGCACTGCCAGTACCAATAGTTTCTTCAGATTGACCATGCAAGTCACCCCAATAATGTTTCAGCGGGCCTGCTGCCTGAGCGCGAATCGGGTTCGACGTCGACGCAACATTGCCGTCGTCGTCCAACAACTCGATTGCAACTTCACCCGGACCAGCAACGCTTAGACCTTCAATGATTATCGCGAATGTACCCGGCTTGAATGTGACTTGATCTGGCAAACCTTTAACCTCAACGTTGCCAACGGCACGGAGTTTAAATGTCGCATCGCATTGATCCGTCGGATTTCCCCAACGATCTTCGCCCTTCATTTTGAGGTCAAATTTCTCACTTTCATCCAACAGCGTTGGCGCGACAGCCAAGTAGAATTCTGGCTTACCTGCAACAATTTGAATGGTTGGTTGGACCGGGACCGGCTGGTAGCAATAGGTCGCAATCGGATCAATCAGTGTATGAAATTCGAATGTATCTTCATTGAAAGTCTGCAGTCGCATTCCAGGCGACCCTTCGGATGTCTCGCCGAATTTAACTGTGATCGTATCGCCTTCGCGCAAGAAGCCTTTAACAACCTTGATATATAACGCCCGGTCCCAAGGACGAACATTCCCTTTTGGGTCATAGTGGTACTGAAGAACCGCATTATTAGACGCAACAATTGTTGTGTAGTTTGCACGTTTTGGATCATCGAATTGAGGCCGGGTTTGATCACTCGCAAACCGGAAGCAAATCCGCATTGAACCTGAGTCATCAATGCCGAATTTACCAGCGGTATAGACAAGCGTGAAGGTCTGATAACTTCCAGCTTCGAACTTCCCTGTTGGCGAAAGTGAAACTGAACCAATCTCATGAGGAGGAATCGTCGCGCGGACCGGTGTACTTTCTACGCCGCCTGCAGGTGCACCAGATGCATCGTCAGGACTACCCATGGGTTGCTCAGTCATAATCTTAGGCCTTCATGTAATTGATCATACGTCAGAATAAACGTGGCGTAAAATTTGTCGAGATACACACAACAGTTTTTGTCTCATTTACTGCGTTCTAGCACCGATATAGTCCGCTGAACTAAAGCATCTCGTTGAAACTCAATCCATGATCTCGCTAAGCGCCAATCGCACGTCACTCGCCATGTCTTCACGTTCAAGGGCATAAGCGACATTCGCTGCGATAAATCCAGACTTCGATCCACAATCAAAACGCCGCCCCTCGTAACGGAGGCCATGAAACGGTGTGCTGTCTAAGGTCTCAGCGATGGCGTCCGTCAGTTGGATCTCACCACCAGCGCCAGCTTGTTTTTTATCAAGATGTGCAAATACGCCTGGCTGCAGGATGTAACGCCCAATAATTGATAACGTTGACGGGGCGTCAGCTGGATCTGGTTTTTCAACCAAGCCACGCGCTTTTGCCAATCGGCCATCATCACTCTCAACATCAAGAATACCATAGCGATTCGTATGTTCGCGCGGCACTTCAGTGACAGCGACAATATTACCGCCAACATCATTGTAAGCATCCATCATCTGACTGAGACAGCCACGTTCTGCCAACACCATGTCGTCAGGCAAGATAACGGCGAACGGATCGTCATTTACAAAATCACGTGCACACCAAATCGCATGACCAAGCCCAAGTGCCTGTTGTTGTCGGGTATATTTGATTGTACTGGGCTCTGGAAATTGGCGAACGATCTCCAATTCCTTAAGGCGACCGCGGAGTTCCAGCGTTCTCTCCAGCTCAAAGGCATGATCGAAATGATCTTCCATCAAATTTTTACCGCGCCCGGTAATCAGCATAATGGATGCGATACCAGCGGCTTGCGCTTCCTCGATTGCATACTGAATAAGAGGTTTATCAACGATCGGCAGCATCTCTTTGGGCATACATTTCGTTGCCGGTAAAAATCGTGTCCCGAGACCCGCAACCGGTAAAACGGCTTTGCGCACAGCCTTCATTGATAGATTCCCCTTATACATCAGGTGCTTGAGTAATTTAGTTCTGCCATGGCCTGTCCGATCCGGCAAGGTAGGGAAATTCGCCGCCATCGCTGCCAATTTTCATGGTGGTGCGATGGTAAGAAAGATGTGCCTAAAGATGCAGAATCCTGGCGCCGGGCGAATACGCTGGCCAGACTGTCTACAGCTGGCATCGTAGAGGATCCAACCCTAGGTGCGCTTTGGTATCATGCAGATTATGTAAACCCGTATTAGGCTAAGAAGAAAGAGCGTGTCACGCAAATTGGGCGTCATATCTTTTATGTTTTACCGACGGCGAGAAACGTACAAGTGAGCGAGAATACCAACTCAAATGTTGTGACGCATTAAGCGTTATCTATCTCTTCGCGGAGCATCTCTAGTCGTAACCATTCTTCTTCGGCAGCGGCCATTTCATCTGTTGCGGCACCATGCTCGGCTGTTGCTTTTTCGAACCCGTCTGGATCGCGCGTATACAATGTCGCATCAGCCAAAACTTGTCCCAACCGTGCGATCTCTTTTTCCAGATCTTTGATTTTTCCAGGCAACGTTTCCAACGCGTATTTATCTTTGAACGTCATCTTAGCTTTTGATGCTGCACGCGATTTTCCCGATTTAGACGGCTTGTTAGTTTCCTGAGTTTCTTCTGCCTTCGAGCGAGCTTCCATGTCGCGGCCACGTTGCGACACCATGTCTGCATAACCGCCGGCATATTCGAGCCATCGTCCTTCGCCTTCATAATTAACCGTCGACGTTACCACACGATCTAGAAAATCTCGATCGTGGCTCACAACAATGACAGTCCCAACATATTCCGCGATCATTTCCTGCAACAAGTCCAAGGTCTCAAGATCAAGATCATTGGTCGGTTCGTCGAGGACCAGCATATTGGAAGGTCGTGTCATCGCACGTGCCAGCATAAGCCTGCCACGTTCACCTCCCGAAAGTGCTGAAACCGCTGTTCGTGCCTGCGATGGATCAAACAAGAAGTCTTTCATGTACCCGATCACATGGCGCTGTTGACCACCAACCGTCACACTGTCACCACTACCGTTTGTAAGCGCCTCTTGAAGCGAAACGCCAGGGGACAAAGATTCACGGCTTTGATCCAATGTCGCAATCTCTAGCGTTGTTCCAAGCTTAACCATGCCCACATCAGGCGCGAGACCACTGGTGAGCATATTCAAGAGCGTCGTTTTACCAGCACCGTTCGGCCCAATGATCCCAACGCGATCACCACGTAGAATTCGGATTGAAAAATCATCAACAATCTTACGATCATCGTAACTCTTTGAGATTCCTCGAGCCTCGATCACCCGCTTGCCAGATGCCCCAGCCTCAGTCGTTGTAATTTTAACCGAGCCTGCAACATTCCGTTGCTCGCGACGCATTTGACGCAAATCACCCAAGGCGCGCAGGCGTCCCATATTTCGTTTGCGACGCGCCGTGACCCCTTTGTTCATCCAAGACATTTCTCGGACAATCTTGCGATCAAGTTTGTGGCGTTCTGTTGTTTCTTGTTCAAGAATCTCATCACGCCATGTATCATAAGCGCTAAAGCCCTTGTCCAAGCGGATTGTTCGACCACGGTCTAGCCAGACCACAACATCAGAGAGATTCTCCAGGAACCTACGGTCGTGAGAAATCAGCACCATGGCTGCGCGGCGACGGCGTAGTTCACGCTCTAGCCATTCGATTACAGGTAAGTCCAGATGGTTGGTTGGCTCATCTAAAAGCAAAATGTCTGGTTCAGGTGCTAAGGTCCGTGCCAAGGCGGCCCGCCTCCGTTCACCGCCCGACATCGTGGCCGGGTTCTCGTACCCATTGAGACCTAGCTCAGATATCAAAAGCTGCGCACGATAAGGCTCATCACCCGGCGCCAAGCCCGCTTCAACATATGCATTCACATCGGCAAAACCCGAGAAATCAGGCTCTTGCGGTAAGTATCTGACCGTTGTTTCTGGTTGCTGAAAAACTTCGCCCTGATCGGCCTCGACAAGTCCGGCAGCAATTTTTAAAAACGTCGATTTTCCGGAACCATTACGTCCAACAAGGCAAATTCGTGCCCCTGGAAACACAGACATTTCAGCACCCTCAAGCAACGGGGTGCCGCCAAACGTTAAGCCGATATTTGTAAGTGTCAGAAGTGGTGGAGCCATGGCCCGGGTTTTACGTGCCCGTCCCGGCTTTCGCAAGGATCACCTGAGATTAGATTTTATGACGCGCGCCCGGAAATTGTCATTTCCCGGTACCATACGTATATACCACTGCCCATAATCATCGATGTGCCAAGGAACGTCCAAGGACTGGGCACATCACCAAAGACAATATATCCCCAAATAATAGCACCCACGACCTGGCTATAAGTAAACGGGGCCAAGACAGATGCCTCGGCTTCATGGAATGCTCTAACTAAAAGGAAATGCCCAAGAGCACCCGCACTTCCCATCAGAAGCATTAAACCCCACTGAAAATCATTCAACGCTTGCCAGTCGCTCATCACGGCAGTGCTCAAGACAACTGCGCCGACTGCCGTTGTATAAAAGATCGTCGCATCCGGGTTTTCACCAATCCGGACCATCCGTGTCAAAATCAAATAAATTGCAAGCAGCATAGCTGTAACCAACGGCAATAGCCCCCATACACCTATTGCACCAGATCCCGGTTGCGCCACCACGATGACGCCGGCAAAAGCAACGGCAACTGCCGACCAACGCCTGAAGCCCACCCGTTCTCCTAAGAATAAGCCAGAAAATGCCGTCACAAGTACGGGTGCCAAAAATTGAATGGCTGCCGCATCAGCCAATTGCATCTTGGTGATCGCAACGTAAAAACAGCTTGTCGCAATAAACAAAGCGCCAGCGCGGATAAGTTGTAGCTTTGGGCGGCGTGAGTGCAAGAAACTCAAGGAACGTTTCGCCGCGACATAGACGATGAACGTCACCACCGTATGAAAAAAGTATCGTCCCCAAACAACCATCAGAACAGGTACGCCTAGCGCCGCGAGATATTTCGCCGTGACGTCCATGCCAGCCAATATAATACATGCACCAATTACCAGTAATGCTGGTAAAGCCGACGGAGCGGGTTTTGATATTGGCGTGCCTTTATTTAACATGGATATTCCGGAGCAATGAGTATCGAAGGCGCAGAGTATGCCGAACGTACTGTTGGTGAAACGATAAAACTCGGTTTCATCCAATGCGCACATCAACGATGATGTCGATATATTTTTGATGCCAAGGCTTGTTGTCTGAAACTCGTTTCATGCAATAATAAAGGAACGATCATTTCTGGAGGCCAACATGCGTCCCTTACCCTACCGTGTTGAAACTGCAACCGGCGACACACTCAATATCACCTTTCCACTGCACAGCGGTACCGCTTCACCCGTACGTGTGAACCAGCTTTTAACGGCGATCTTGGATGCTATTGATCAAGATATAAAAGTTTGCGGCGAAACCGGGAATGGCGACGTCTTGCAGGCCGCTGCGATGGCACTCGCAGTCCGTGCACGTATGATACATGCCCCAACAAATGTGACTGCTGAACTATCATCTCAGTTGCTTGAAGAAGCCCTCAACGCAGCAGGCACGGCGGAACGTGTGGAACCAGAAAGCGGGAATGCTTAAATCAGACCCCCACACTAGCCAACTTTAATCAGCAAGCCACCATCAACGGGCAACATGACCCCGGTGATATAGCGCGCTTCGTCCGAAGCTAAGAATAACGCTGCATTCGCCACGTCCCATGCTGTCCCCATTTGATTTTGCAGCGGCACCAACTTGTTCCGGCTGTCACGAACAACATTGCGATCAACATCTTGCTCACGCGCACGGCGTTCGATCGCCATAGGTGTGTCCATAAGGCCCGGCAAGATCACGTTTGCACGAACCCCGAACCGGGCATTCTCAAATGCCAAATGCTGCGTGAATGTATTTACCGCACCCTTCGAAGTTTTATAGGTCACCGTTTGGCGTGCTGCCATCGACGACGTCGACGACACGTTGATAATAGCGCCTGATTTTTGTGCCTGCATCACAGGAAGCACATGCTTACACATCAAAAACATGGATTTGATGTTGAGTGCCATCAAAGTATCCCACATATCAGCGTCCATTTCAGTGGTCTTACGATCACCTTCAGAACGGCCAACGTTGTTGTGGAGTATATCTATGCGGCCAAATTTGTTGCGCGCGACCTCTACTGCATTCTGGCACGCTTCTTCATCCGTCACATCGACGCCCAGAGCCTCGGCATCACCACCTTCATTCTTAATCTGCTGAACTGTATCTTGAGCACGCTCTTCATCAATATCAATGCAAAGAACACGCGCGCCTTCTTGAGCAAATCGAAGTGCTGTAGCACGGCCATTGCCAAGCGTTTGCCCTGGCGTCTGACCAGCACCAACAACGATGGCTGTTTTATTTTGAAGTCGCATACTGATTATCCTTTCATCGCCATTTCAACGTAAAGCTTACGCATTTTTTCCGAGACAGGGCCGGGTACGCCATTCCCCAATACGTGGCCATCAATTTTGACCACAGGCATTACGAATGCCGAGGCACTCGTTGAGAACGCTTCACGGGCTTCCGCCGCTTCTTCCGGTGTGAAGGGGCGTTCTTCGATTTCCAGGTTTTCGCGCTTGGCGAGCTCCATCACGCTTTTGCGTGTGATGCCATGCAAGATTTCAGTGCCCAGGTGACGCGTCACTATCTTTCCATCATGGGTCACGATGAAGGCGTTGTTCGAGCTCCCTTCATTTACGAAGCCGTCTTCAACGAACCAGGCATCATTCGCGCCCGCATCAAGAGCCGCTTGTTTCGCCATTGATGCTGGCAACAGGCCAACGGTCTTAATATCACGGCGCTTCCAGCGGATATCCGGAACCGTAATAACCGTAATCCCAATATCGGCTGCCGGATTTTGGCTCAGTGATTTCTTTTGTGTAAACATCACCAGTGATGGTATCGAATTTTTTGGAAAAGCAAAGTCACGATCAGCAGCGCCACGCGTTGCCTGAAGATAAATAACACCCTCATCGATACTATTGTGGCGAATAAGTTCCATTTGAATGGCTTCAATTTCTTCGCCCGTCGCAGGTGGCGTCATCTTCAATTCACCCAATGAGCGCGCAAGCCGCTTTAAGTGAGCATCATTATCAACAAGTTTGCCCTTTAAAACTGCAGACACTTCATAGACGGCGTCCGCAAAAAGAAACCCGCGATCAAATACTGAAATCTTCGCGTCTTCTTCTGCGAGGTACTCTCCGTTGACGTAGACAATGCGACTCATCGTGTTCTCTCCCTAAAAATTTCCAATAGTATAAAAGGCGACCGATGCGGCGGGATCAATCGGTTTATTGTGAAACGTACAAGTTTTCCTATTTTTGCTTAGAATACACCAGATTCGATGCCAACAGACATCAGCATCCCTAATTCGTGGGCTTCGTCGACAAAGCTGTCCTGCCAATCGCCCTTACACCAAAGAGGTTCCGCCACAGCCTTCCACTTCAAACCTGTCGCAATCGACGTCACGCCACGAATTGTTCCGGTCCCGTCTAGACCTGCCCGAACATAAAGGGCATAAGGCATTCCCCGTTTTTTCTCTAAAACATCATAGTAAGTTCGATCAAAGAAATCTTTCAGCGCACCTGACATGTAACCAAGGTTTTCTGTCGTCCCTAAGATAACGCCATCTGCGTGAATGATATCTTCAGGTCCAGCATCGAAGGGACTAAGCGCCCGCACTCTAACACCCGTAATATCTGAGGAACTTGCACCTTCTTCGACAGCATCACGTAATCTTTGCGTATTTACCGAAGGTACGTGGCCTACAATGAGCAGCTGCTTCTCTGCCATACGCTAACGCAATATCGTCAAAGCAAATGCACCTACAACAAAAACAATACCCAGCATGATCCAGATTTTATTTGAGGACCCTTTTTCTTCAATCGGGAGCGATCTTGATCCATTATCTGCATTTGTTTGATTTACAGGCGTTTCCTCAGCAATTGCGCTATCCGCAACTTCCTCTAAGTTTCCAAGTTTAAGGGCCGCTTCAAAATTATCAAAAAATTCACCTGCTAGTTTCTTCGATGTGCCTTCAAGAAGTCGACCGCCGATTTGCGCCAACTTTCCGCCAACATCAGCATCAACATCGTATTTGAGTATCGTGGCAGCACCATCTTCCACCAAAGTGACCGTTGCACCACCTTTGGCAAACCCTGCTGCCCCACCTTTGCCTTCACCAGAAATTCGATAACTCTCAGGCGGGTTAAGGTCGCTAAGGGTCACATTGCCTTTAAATTTTGCTTTAACAGGGCCAACCTTGGCACGCACTTCTGCCTCAAATTGATTATCTCCGACGCGCTCCAGGCTTTCACAACCCGGAATTGACTGCTTAAGAACATCCACATCGTTAAGCCCATCCCAAACATCTTCCCTGGAAGCTTCGATACGCTTCTCGTCGGATAACTTCATTTCTATCTCTCCATTTTTACCGTAATGAACGCCGGTTAGCCGTATATATTACTATTTATTGTATTAAAGACTTGCAACACCCTGCGTCATCACCAATTTTTAAATAGTAATTTCAATGCAGGTTTGCCACGCAAAACTCATTTGGGTGTACAGGCTTGAGTATAAGATTGTTTATTTGAATCGTTATAGCCCATCCAATGGTCTTTTGGCGATATGCAAGGGAGATAAGAATGCCTTTAATAACAGTTCACGTAAACGGTGTTGAGACGACCAAAGAGGTCGAGCCACGCACGCTTTTGAGCACGTTCATTCGTGAAGAGCTGAAATTAACCGGCACACACGTCGGCTGTGACACAAGCCAATGCGGCGCATGCGTCGTCTCTATCGATGGAAAAACTATCAAAAGCTGTGCAAGTTTCGCCTGGCAGTTTGATGGCGCTAAGATCCAGACGATTGAAGGTCTGGCTAACGGAACCGAACTACACCCTATGCAAGAGGCATTTCGCACCCACCATGGACTCCAATGTGGGTTCTGCACACCCGGCATGGTGATGACAGCCGTTGCACTTGTTGAAAACAACCCAGATATTTCTGAAAACGGTATCCGTGAAGGGCTAGAGGGCAACATCTGCCGCTGTACTGGATACCAGAATATCATTGATGCGGTGAAAACCGGCGCAAAAGCGATGCGAGGCTAAGAACATGTATGAATTTGACATCATAACACCTAATTCTATTGATGCCGCCAAAAGCGAATTTGACGCTGCCGAAGATGGGCAGTTTCTCGCTGGTGGCCAAACCTTGATCCCAGTCCTTAAGCAACGTCTTGCGATGCCATCAGACTTGATTGACCTTGAGCATGTTCACGGGCTTTCCGGTATTTCGGCCTCAGGAGATACAATTTCGATCAAAGCAATGACCCGGCACACTGAAGTCGCTGCAGATCACGAAGTCCAGGCTGCAATCCCAGCTCTCTCAAAACTCGCGAATGGCATTGGGGATATGCATGTGCGCAACCGGGGCACGATCGGTGGCTCAATCGCCAACAATGACCCGGCCGCCGATTACCCAGCAGCTGTGTTGGCACTACATGCGACCATAGTCACAGATCGTCGCGAAATTCTCGCTGATCATTTTTTTACGGGTATGTTTGAGACGGCACTTGAAGAAGGTGAGCTTATCACTGAAATCCACTTCCCTATTCCCGAGGCGGCTTCTTATATGAAGTTTGCAAACCCAGCGACGCGCTATGCGCTTGTCGGTGTCATGGTCGCGAAATCACACAACAATGTTCGTGTCGCGATCACCGGTGCCGGACCTTGTGTCTTCCGAGATGCAGAAATGGAACAAGCACTTATGGGTAACTTTTCACCAGAGAGCATCAAAGACGGCATGATCCCCGCCGATGACTTAAACACCGATATTCACGCGAGCCGCGAATACCGTGCGCATTTAATTAGCGTCATGGTCCGCCGTGCCGTCGCCGAAGCAGTTGGTTGAGCGGAGAAGAAAAATGGATACAACAAACATCACAAACGGCATTGGTAAAAGCCAAGAGCGCCGCGAAGACTTCCGCTTCTTAACGGGTGCCGGAAGTTATATTGACGATATGAACCTGGATGGTCAGGCCTATGCCACCGTCTTGCGGTCCCCCGAAGCACATGCAGATGTTTCATCTATCGATATCACCGAAGCATTGGCCTTGGACGGCGTTCTCGCCATCATTACCGGTGAAGACTGGAAAGTAGCTGGCTATAATCCGATTCCAACAAAATCTGCAGTCCGAAAAGCAATTGATGGATCTGACCTAAAGGAGCCACCGCATCATCCTTTGGCGATTGATCGTGTGCGCTATGTAGGCCAGCCTGTGGCACTCGTCGTCGCTGAATCTATAGACGTTTGCAAGGACGCTATGGAATTAATTGATGTTGATTACGATAGCCTTCCATCTGTTTCGCATCAGTCTGAGGCGATTAAAGATGGTGCGCCGCAAATCTGGGATATTGCTCCAAATAACATCTGCCTAGATTTTGAGTTGGGCGATCAGAAAGCACAGAAAAAAGCATTTAGCGAAGCTGACCACATCGTCACACTGAACCTGGTCAACAACCGGGTCACTGCTGTCCCAATAGAGCCCCGTGGCGCGCTCGCGAGCTATGACGCAGGCACGGGTAAATACACACTTTGGAATGCATCTCAGAATATCCATGCAGGTCGCGATACCATTGCCGATGCTGTTTTAGGGATAGGAAAAGAAAACCTGCATCATATCGCACCCGATGTTGGCGGGGGATTTGGTGTTAAAAATGGCGTTTACCCTGAGCCTATTTTGATTTTGCACGCAACCAAGTTACTCGAGCGTCCGGTTAAATGGTTCAATGACCGGTCTGAGAGTTTTCTCTCCGACACACATGGTCGTGATCAAGTTTCTACCGTGCAACTCGCCCTTGATAAAGACGGTACATTCCGAGGCCTTCGTACAGAGACTGTTGGTAACCTAGGCGCTTTTTGTGCCACCGTTGGACCCTTCACGCCAACGGGTGGGTCGAGCAGAACCCAAGGCGGGCCTTACCGCTTTGATGCAATTTATTACACGGCGATTGCACCATTTACGAACACCTGCCCACTTGATCCTTACCGTGGTGCAGGTCGTCCTGAGGGCTCGTACCAAATGGACCGAATTATTGATTATGCGGCAGCACAACTCGGCATGGATCCGATCGAGCTTCGGCGTAAGAACCTAATCCCGACAGAAGATCTGCCGATGAAATCCCCGATGGGACTGGATATCGATTGCGGTAACTTCCCTGAAGTCTTTGAGCAGACCATCGCTATGTCTGACCGGGATGGTTATGACGCGCGCGTTCAGAAAAGTGCCGCCGCAGGTAAGAAACGTGGATTTGGCATTTCAATGTATCTGGAATGCACAGGGGGCGGCCCAAAGGAAGAAGCCAAAGTCAGTTTTCGTGAAGACGGCAAGATTGATCTTTCTGTTGGTAGTTCTTCGACGGGCATGGGCCACGAGACTGCATTTGCACAAATTCTTGCAGGCCATCTTGGTTTGGAAATCGATGATGTTGTATTCCGTCAGGCCGATACTGAAGCCACAGCAATCGGTGGCGGTCACGGTGGATCACGCGGCCTCGAAGTTGGCGGCAGTGCTGTTTTACAAACATCACGAGAGATCGTTGAAGCCGGTAAAAAGATCGCTGCTCACAAGTTCGATGTTGATGCTGATAAAGTTGAATTTTCTGAAGGTCATTTTCACGTGCCAGGGTCAAACCACACAATGACCATGCGCGAAGCGATTGATGCTCAAAATGATCCCGACATGCTTCCAGATGATATGGAGCCCGGCGCATTAAACATATCCAGTGTGTTCGAGCGGGGCATTATCTCAATCCCCAATGGTGGTCACGCTGTAGAGGTCGAGGTTGATCCTGAAACCGGGACCATCAAAGTTGATGGCTATTGGGTCATGGATGATTTCGGTACCATCATCAATCCGATGTTAGCTGACGGTCAGGTCATGGGTGGTGTTGCGCAAGGCCTTGGCCAGGCACTCATGGAAAACATTGTCTATGACGACGGTGGACAATTGGTCACCGGCTCACTCATGGACTATGCCATGCCACGTGCTGATGACATGCCACGAATGGTAATCGGATATTACGAAGATGCGCCGACGGCAAAGAACCTGTTGGGCGTCAAAGGTGCGGGCGAAGCCGGATGTGTTGGTGCGCCACCTGCAATCGTCAATGCCGTTTGCGATGCGCTAAAAGACTTTGGCGTGCATCATATTGATATGCCATTGACACCCGAGCGTGTTTGGCGTGCCATTGAGGATGCAAAGGCTTCGTAGAATAGCGCTTCGGATATCATAATGAACGGTCGTTTTTCCGAATACGTCCTGGGTGACCTCAAGGCTTGGCGTCAGCAAGGCAAACGTGCTGCGCTCCTCACGCTCTATAACACAGAGCCAACAGGGCCGCGTCCGACAGGTAGCCAGATGGCGATCTCTGATGCAGGCGACTTCACTGGCTTCCTAAGCGGCGGATGCGTCGAAGGTGCATTGGTTGAGGAAACCAAAGCGGCCATCGCGGAGGGAGTAAACCGCTCGATCCGTTATGGTGTGAATTCTCCATACTTTGATATCGCTCTACCGTGCGGCAGTGCCATCGACGTTTTCATTGATGTTGGATTTTCTGACGATCACCTTGATACGATTTTAGCCGCAACATCTACGCGCCAACCGATGCAACTCATCATAAACATGGAGAACGGCACAAGTAACGTTACGCCTCTTGATGGCAATGATGGTCGTCCACAACTGGTTTTGGACGGGGGTCAGTTTAATCGCCTTTATCGCCCACCTATTCGATTGGTTATTGCAGGGAAAGGCCCCGTCATTGTGTCTTCCACCGAGATTGCGCGTGCATCCGATATAGAAGTAACCGTCATCACCAGCGAAGATGACACCGCTGCGCAATGTGAAAGCTTGGGCGCTACTGTCGCTAAATCTTTAAAGCCAGATAGCATTGATGAATGGACTGCTGTCGCGACATTATTCCACGAGCATGAACTCGAGGGTCCCGTCCTGTCCGCAGCATTGGATTCTGATGCCTTTTATATTGGCGCACTTGGTAGCCGCGTCACCCATGCAGAGCGTGTTGAGCGGTTTCTTCAGGCAAGCTATGCCGACACGAATATCGCACGCATAAAAGGACCACTTGGCATTTCTATCGGTTCCCGGAATCCCCCAGAAATTGCGATCTCTATGGTTGCTGAAGTCCTTCAAGTCTATCGTCAAAAGTTCCCCGTATGACCGCAACGAAGAACATTGCTGCCATCATTTTAGCTGCAGGCCAATCCAAGCGGTTTGGTGATCAGAATAAAATGCTCTTTAATATTGATGGCACAGCCATTATCCGACGTACAGTTGATACGGTCGTTAGCGCTGGGCTCGGTGATGTTGTCCTTGTCTTGGGCAATGACACTGCAGGTGTTCTGAGCGCCTGCGAGGGCACTGGCATTCAAGATATTGAGAACCAAACCCCTTGGGCTGGGATGGGGACGTCCCTGGCGACGGGGGCAAACGCTATCAGTGAAGACATCGAAGCATTCTTTGTTATTCTTGGCGACATGCCTTTTCTAAAATCAGAAACGATTACCCAAATGGCCGCTGCATTCGATCCACAAAGTGGAAACGACATTGCTGTCCCAATTCACAATGGGCGGCGTGGACACCCTGTCTTGTTTGCAAAAAAATATCTGACACAGCTTCGGGCGCTAACTGGAGATCACGGTGCCAGATCAATACTGACCAAGCACCCAGAATGCATTCAAGCCATCCTCGTCGATGATGCAGGAACTTTAATGGATATCGACAAACCCGAAGACGTCTCGGCTAGAGATCAATAACCAGTCGCGATCCTTTTGCACGAGATACGCAGATGCACATCGTCCCGCCCATGTCATGTTCTTCAGTTGTCAGTGTTGAATCTCGGTGATCAACTTCACCTTCGATCACGCTTAACGTACAACTTCCGCAGACACCGTCCATGCAACCAAAATCCGGATTATGACCATTCTCCATCAACACATCGAGAATCGTCTCGTTCTCTGGAATATGTAATGTTTCCCCGCTTTGATGAAGCACCAACTCGAACCCATCCGTCGGCGCGTCTAGCTTTGTCGGATCGCCGCTAAAGCGCTCAAAGTGAACACGATCTGAAGCCCATGATTCGGTATGTGATAGCACCGCATTCAACAAACCTCTGGGTCCACAGAAATACACCTGCGTTCCCGCATCCAATCCATCAAGATGCCCCTTAAGATCAAGCAGCCCGTCTCGATCATCGAAGTGTTGAAGCAACGAAGACCCAAGCGAGAGGTTATCAAGTATTGGTGTAAAGCCTGCTGCGGCTTCATTGCGGGCCAGATAGAAAAATTGCATTGGCTTGCCGAGTTCTTTGAGACGGCGTGCCATCGCAACCATTGGCGTAACACCAATGCCACCAGCAAAAAGTGCATAACCAGAAGCACTTTCATCCAAGGCGAAATTATTACAAATTTCACCAACTTCAATCTGGTCACCCGGCTTTAAATTATCGTGGAGCCAGGAGGAACCACCGCGACCCTTTTCCTCGCCTTTGACACCAATCGCGCACCAACTGCCATCTTCAGCCCAGTCCCATAGGGAGTACTGGCGAATCATGCCGTTCGGTAGAAACACATCAATATGAGCGCCAGGTGCAGCAGCTTTGAAAACTGCATCATTTGCTGAAAGTTTAAAACTTTTTATCTCTGGCCCAAGTGCTGTGACCTCGGCAACGGTTGCTTGAATACGCGACATGAACATCCTCTCATCATTGAAGCGCTGCATCGTGCCGTATGCTACCGCTCTGGGCAAAGAAAAATGTCGCCGGGCGACAATACGATGTCCGAAATCGAGGCCAAAGCTTCACTTTTTTAGGTGTACCGTCATAAATGCGCACGGCTAACAGCTAGCAAGGCGGTTCTCATTTTGGAGACTATGAACATGGCGGAAGCAGATGACAACCAATCTCATCCATCCACTTTAGCGCATGGCCTTAGCAATGCGCATTATATTGACCCTGACGTCCACGCGAGAGAGAACGAAGCCGTTTTATTCACAAGCTGGTCATCAATTAGATTCGCTAAGGATATTCCTAATCCAGGCGACGCTTCGCCAGTTGAATTCCTTGGTCGCCCTCTCTTGCTTGTGCGGGGCAAAGACGATGACCTGCATGTTTTTGAAAATGTCTGTCGCCACCGCGGTATGGTTTTGGTCGACAAACCAACAACTTTCAAAGGGGTGATCCGATGCCCATACCATTCATGGTGCTATGGTTTTAACGCAGCCCTGAAAACGACCCCACATGTCGGCGGCCCGGGCATTCACGACCACCCTGACATGGACAAAGAAAACTTAGGTCTCGTACCTGTACGAAGCCAGGTATGGATGGGTATTATTTTCGTCAACATCTCTGGCGATGGCCAAGCATTCTCAGATTACATCGCCCCCGTTGAAGCCCGTTGGTCCGATTTTATGGGTAAACCAATCTTCCATGCTGGCGAAGACTCATCCTTTCATCTGGAAGTGAACTGCAATTGGAAACTTGCTATTGAGAATTATTGCGAGAGCTATCACCTGCCGTGGGTGCATCCAGCTTTAAACCAATATTCTAAACTAGAAGATCACTATAAGATCATCGAGGAAGCCGGGCAGTTTTCTGGGCAAGGCACACGTGTTTATGCACCAAGCTTGGATGAAACCGGACACCGATTTATTAAATTTGAAGGTTTGCCTGACAAGTGGGATACCGCCGGAGAATACATCTAGCTTTTCCCAAATACATTACTTGGTATCCACAAAGATCATTATTACGCGATCAGCATAGAGCCTTTGAGTAATGCGCGAACCCGCGAGCACGTCGAAATTTATTATGCCGATGAAGATATGAAATCGGGTGAATGGTCTCGTATGCGCACATCCAATGCGACCATGTGGAAAACAGTCTTTCAAGAAGATGTCTTTGCCGTTGAAGGAATGCAGAAAGGGCGGTCAGCGCCAGGCTTTGACGGCGGCACCCTTTCACCGGTTATGGATCGGCCAACACGCGTATTTCATGAATGGGTTGCCCAAAAATTCACAGCAGCATCGAAAATCTAGAATTTGCGTCTAGCGCGCGTCGGCGATTATCATATCTGAGGCTTTTTCTGCGATCATTATTGTCGGCGCGTTTGTGTTCCCGCTAATCAACCGTGGCATAATCGACGCATCGGCTACACGAAGCCCATCGATACCAATGACCTTTAGCGTGGGATCAACGACGGCATTTTCATCCGTACCCATCTTACACGTGCTCACCGGGTGATAGAGCGTGGCACCGGTTTTGCGCGCATGATCCAGTAATGCCTCGTCGTCACGGACATCAATCCCAGGAGTGAGTTCCTCAACCACGTGCGGCGCCATGACACCCGTTTCCATTAAGGCGCGACCAATACGCAAGCCCGCGACATGGGCCTGACAATCTTCAGGCGCGGTCAGAAAATTCGGCACAATCTCAGGTGCATCATTCACATTGGGGCTTGTTGCATGAATACTGCCTCGGCTTTCAGGACGAAGCTGGCATGGGCCGATTGTGATACCTGGAAATTTATCAAAGACCCGTTTGTGAGGATTGGCAAACGTTGCATGTGCGATGTGAAATTGAATATCTGGATTTTCAAGGTCCGGCTGACTTTTAACGAAGCCCGCGATAATACCCGCCGGCATAGTCAGAGCGCCTTTTCGGAACAAAAGGAATTTTAAGGCTTCGCGAACCAACAAAGGTCCGCGCGTTAATCGATTAAGGCTATCTAATCCTTTTAGTCGCCAAGAAAGCCTGGAGATATAATGATCCTGAAGGTTTTCCCCGACACCTTTGAGGTCACGGATGACGTCGATGCCAAGTGACTGCAAATTTGCGCCCTGGCCAATACCTGAAAGCTCAAGCAATTGAGGTGATTGTACAGCCCCTGCAGCAAGGACGATCTCCCGTTTTGCTCTTATCGTGCGTTCCTGACCATTTTGAGTAAATACCACACCAACGGCACGGCCATTTTCAATAAGGATTTTTTTCGCGAAGGCTCTCGTTTCAATAACCAGATGCTTCTTGCGCGCGCGAATCGGGTCAATGAAGGCATTTTTTGCGCTACATCTCCGACCATGTTTTTGCGTAAGTTCAAAATAAGCAAACCCGGTTTGATCTGCCCCATTATAATCGTGATGTGTCGGATACCCCAATTCACCACCAGCTTCGATGACTTTATCCAGGGTATCGTATGTTACGGTTGGTTGAGCAACATTCAGCGGACCGCCTTCACCGTGATATTCATCGCTACCCTGCTCGCGGTTTTCGGACCGTTTGAAGTAAGGTAAGACTTCTGAGTACGACCACCCATGGCACCCCATCTGTCCCCATGTATCGTAGTCTCGCGCTTGGCCACGGACATAGAGCATTCCATTAATGCCGCTCGAGCCACCCAGTACTTTACCACGCGGCACGGGGATTGCCCGGTTGCCAGATGAAGCTTCAGGCTTAGTTTCAAACAACCAATTCACAGCCGGATCAACCATTGTCTTCACATAGCCAGCCGGAATATGAATCCATGGACTTCGATCTTCCCCACCTGCTTCGACAAGGCATACCCGGTGGCTTGGATCGGCGCTCAAGCGGTTTGCCAAGACACATCCAGCTGAGCCACCACCGACAACGATGAAGTCGAATTCCATTTCTTCCCCCTTTAAGAAAGTCATCTAATTTAGCATTCTCATCACAAGGCGCAATCTCTGCCTTTTTTATACGTTACTCACTGGACAATTCCCGCCCGGTCGGAAAGGATTAGCATCGCGTTCGAATCACGATCAATTAAACAAGGTATTATACAATGACGCTTCGCAGTGGACGACAGTTTCTTAGCATTCCCGGCCCAACAACAGTCCCAGATGAAGTTTTACAAGCGATGCACAGGCCAGCTGTCGACATTTATGGTGGAGATGGTGGCGGCGAATTGTTCGGTATTACCACACGCTGTCTAAGCGACCTCAAAGAGATTTTCAGAACAACGGGCGACACATATATTTATGTCGCAAACGGCCACGGTGCCTGGGAAGGCACACTGTGTAACGTCCTCAGCGCAGGCGACACTGTTCTCGTTTTAGAAAGTGGCAGGTTTGCTGTCGGTTGGGGAGAGCAAGCCCACAGTATGGGCATTGAAATCAAAAGTGTCCCCGGCGATTGGCAGCACGCGGTTGATCCAACAAAAGTTGAAGAGGCGTTGCGCGCTGATACGGAAAATAAAATCAAGGCTGTGCTTGTTGTCCAGATCGATACGGCGAGCGGCTGCGTGAACGATATCCCTGCAATTCGTGCCGCAATGGATGCTGCGGGACATGATGCCTTACTCATGGTCGATACAATCGCATCTTTGGCATGCATGCCCTTCGAGATGGATGCATGGGGCGTCGACGTTGCAGTTGGCGGGTCGCAAAAAGGTTTAATGACACCGCCTGGGTTGGGCTTTGCCGCAGCAAGCCCCAAAGCAAAAGAACGCCATCAGCATGCAGGTCTTAGGACATCCTATTGGGACTGGACGTATCGTGATCAGGACGAGCATTACCGTAAATATTGCGGCACACCACCTGTACATTTGCTGTTCGCCCTTCGCAAAGCTATGGATATGCTTTTGGAAGAAGGTCTTGATAATGTTCACCATCGCCATGCCTTACTGGCTGGGGCGACACATGCTGCCATTAATGTATGGCGTGAAGGCGGCACGTTTGATTTCAACATTCTTGACCCAAAGCAACGCTCACAATCTGTCACCACGCTCCGTCTTGCTGATGGTTTTGCACCAGAGCCCATTCGGGCTTATTGCCAAAACACCCTGGGTGTCACCCTTGGGCTTGGAATCGGCGACTTAAGCGGTAAGGCATTTCGCGTTGCCCATATGGGACACGTTAATGCGCCGATGATGCTTGGCACTTTGGGTGCATTGGAAATTACTTTAGATGTGTTGGGCATGATCGATGGCACCTCTAAAGGCGGCATTAAAGCCGCAACGGAATTTCTTGCAACTTCGCTGAAGGCATAAAAATGACCCTCACATTAAATCAAGCCGATGCTATTATTGATGGCGCACTCGCTTTTGCAGAGGCAGAATCATACGATCCACTCACCATTGCAGTTCTTGATGCCGGCGGACATTTAGTTGCCTTCAAACGCACAGATAATAGCGGCATTTTGCGCCCTGAAATTGCGATGGGAAAAGCTTACGGCGCACTCGGTTTCGGTCTTGATAGTCGAGAATTAAAAGACAAGAACGCGACTTTTCTGAACGCAATCGCGGCGGCGTCTCATGGCAAACTCGTCCCCGTTCCGGGCGGGGTTCTTATTCGAGACGCGAAATCACAACTCATCGTTGGTGCTATGGGCGTAAGTGGCGATAACTCATGGAATGACGAAAAGGCAGCTATTGCAGGCATCGAAGGCGTCGGTCTCGCGGTGAGCCCTGCTCTGAAAGAGTGAACCTATACGCTACGATTGAAGAACACCAACCATCGTCGCGACACGAATAACTGGTGGTTTCGCCACACGATTGGTTATCTCACTTATGAATACGTCTCGGTAGGCCTCAGGCGTGGTCGCCTTTACTTCATCTGCATTGATATGAAGCTCCATGACAATGTGATCGATTTTTTCTAAGACATCCGTGTTGCGAAGAACTTCGTATTCAGCACCTTCGCAATCTAGCTTCAGTACCTTACATTTTTGAATTCCATATTCTACGAAGGCTTGATCTATTGTTATTGCTGATACGGTAACAACAGTCGCACCCATATCTCTTTTGAAACGGTCGACAACTTCTTCCGTTCCAAAAGCATTCGATGCACCAGAGTCGCCCGGCATAATTAAAAGCTCAAGATCTCGACCGTCACCGTTAACGGCTTTATTGATCGCTGTCACATTTCCAATATCGTTCATAACAATATTTTGCTCAAAAGCATGGAACGTACCGGGTGCCGGTTCAAACGCGAATACTGTCACATCGGGATATTTCTTTGCGACGAATAATGACACGAAACCTATATTTGCACCGACATCAATAAAAACGTCCCCTGACTGGAAATCCATTTTATCTAAGTTGTAGATATCTTGATAAAGCTCATCTGCAAAATCGACAATGGACTTCGAGCCTTCAACATCACTAAGGCGAAGTTCGATGTCGTTCATGCGAACATCAATAAACGGAAGCTTAGGGTCTTGTTTGAACGCTTCTCGGTAAAGCGCAATTGCCTGCAGGGGATCACCCCCCATTGTAACCGCCCGCGCAACAAGCCAAAGGCTACGCCCATGAAGCCCCTGCTGAGCATAAGGCATCAATAGTGCCATAACTTGATCAGGGTCCCTATTATCCATCAAGTCCTCGGCCGCTTCGACAGCCGCTAACATATTGGTATTATCTGACATGACGTCCTTTCAAGGTCGGCGCCCGCGCGATCGTTTGGCACTGTGGAAGATTACCCCGGATCAATCGCTAATAATAGTCGCAACACCATAAGGCAGGTGCGCCGTTATGACCGCAGAAACAGCGGCAAGAATTTGACGTTTCGGGTATGTATCGCGGTGGATTAACCGAACTTTGCGAGATGCTGCTTTGTTCTTTGCGTCTCGGACGATAACGCCTGGTCGTGACGTTCCCTTTTTAGATAACGAGGATGCAGGAAGGAAGGTGACCCCTGCGCCAGCCGCGACAAGGCCAACGATTGTCTCAAGACTCGAAGACTGCGTATCCACTCCGTTCGCGTTTGCCTCTCGTGCCAAACCACATAATTTAGCAACCTGATCACTGAGACAATGCCCATCTTTAAGAAGAAGTAGTTCCGCCGTATCTATACGCGTAACATCAATTGCCTTTTGCGCTTCGAATGCATGACCATCTGGCAATGCCACTTTGAACGGTTCATCATAGAGCGGGATTTCAGCAAGGCCATTTTGAGCGACATCTGTCGCCGTAATCGCCGCATCAATATCTCCATCACAAAGTCGACGTTCAAGGTTCGCCGTCTGGTCTTCACACAGCGTGAGTTGAACTTTGGAAAGTGCCAACTTCAATGGCTTTAAAATATTTGGGAGAAGATAAGGCCCAATTGTCGGAATAGTGCCCAACCGTAAACGGCCTGAAAGCGGATCCGCATACGCCGCGGTTGATAATTTAATCTCTTCTGAAATCAGTAATAGACGCTTGGCCCTTTCAACCACATCGATCCCGATTGGCGTGATTGCAACGCGGCGATTGGTACGCTCAAACAAATCAACGCCCAATTGATCCTCAAGTTTCTTGATCTGCCCACTCAAGGCCGGTTGTGATACATTGCATCGCTCAGACGCACGACCGAAATGTTCCTCTTCAGCGACCGCAACAACGTACTCAAGATCTCTCAAATTCATGATACATACTTATCCGTCATTCTTATTGATCTGATAATAACAATCTATTTTATCTATATAAAGTACGTTGGTATTAAATTCTCAACGAAATCAATCAAGAGGACGGGCATTCAAAACATTGAATGAAATGTACGAGGCCTTTCATTACCTAAAACTCGCTGAAACGGCCATATCCACAAACAAACAAGCCGGGCAATGCCCGGCTTGTTCAATTCAGATTTTTACACTTGCTTAGCCTGTTTTGAGCTCAAGTCGCCGCGCATGTAAGAGTGGCTCGGTATATCCGCTTGGCTGCTCTTTACCTTTGAATACCAAATCACATGCCGCTTGGAACGCAATGCCGTCAAAACCTGGAGCCATTGGCGAATAAGCATCATCACCCGCGTTCTGACCATCAACAACAGCAGCCATCCGCTTCATTGTCTCCATCACCTGATCTTCAGTACAAATTCCATGATGCAGCCAGTTCGCGATGTGTTGTGCTGAAATACGCAAAGTTGCTCGGTCTTCCATCAGGCCAACATTATTAATGTCTGGAACTTTAGAGCAGCCAACACCTTGATCAATCCAACGCACAACATAACCCAAAATACCCTGAGCATTATTATCGAGTTCTGCCTGAATATCTTCCGGTGTCCAGTTAGGGCGTTCGGCAACAGGATAAGATAGAATATCATCCAAGCTTGCCCGCGGACGTGACTTCAATTCTTCCTGAATATCCGAGACAACGACTTGATGATAATGTGTTGCATGCAACGTTGCTGCTGTTGGGGATGGAACCCAGGCCGTATTCGCACCGGCTTTTGGATGGCCAATCTTTGCTTCCAGCATGTCATGCATCAAATCAGGCATCGCCCACATACCTTTGCCGATTTGGGCTTTACCTTTAAGACCACACATCAATCCAACATCAACGTTCCAATCTTCGTAAGCCGCAATCCAAGGTGATGCCTTCATATCGCCTTTGCGGATCATTGGGCCAGCTTCCATCGACGTATGCATTTCATCGCCTGTACGATCCAGGAAGCCAGTATTGATAAAGACAATACGTTCTTTCGCAGCACGGATGCATTCTTTCAAATTGACTGTCGTACGACGCTCCTCATCCATAATTCCGAGCTTGAGGGTATTACGCCCTAGCCCAAGAACGTCTTCAACACGTGCGCACGTTTCAGACGCAAATGCGACCTCATCTGGACCATGCATTTTTGGCTTCACGATATACATTGAACCCGCGAGTGAATTCCTGAATGCGCCAATTTTATCCAAGTCGTACTTGGCAATGGTCGACGTGACCAACGCATCCATCAAGCCTTCTGGGATTTCGTTACCCTCACTATCTAAGACAGCGGGCGTCGTCATCAAATGACCAACGTTACGGATCAACAGGAGTGAGCGTGCTGACAATGTCACTTCACCACCACCCGGCGTCGCGTATACGAGATCAGGATTCAAGGCACGATCAACAGTTTCGCCACCTTTTTTGAAGGACGCTTTCAGATCACCCCTCATCAAGCCCAACCAGTTTTGATAAACCAGGGCTTTTTCTTCACCATCAACGGCCGCAACTGAGTCTTCGCAATCCATAATCGTGGTGATTGCAGATTCCAAGATCACATCAGACACACCTGCAGGATCATCTTTGCCAATCATGTGTTCACGATCGATAACGATTTCAAAATGCAGATTGTTGTTCACGAATAAGATGGTCTCGGGGTCCGTAGCATCTCCGGTATAGCCCGCAAGGTCTTCTGGAACCGAAAGGCCCGTGTCAGAACCATCTTTAAGCGACACGATTAAAGATCCGTCTACAATCTTATAGCCCGCGCTATCAGCATGTGATCCGGATGCGAGTGGTGCATTTTGATCCAGAAAATCTCGAGCCCATGCAATGACCTTAGCGCCACGCTTCGGATTAAAACCTTTTGTAATCTCACAACCGTCATCACTCGAAATGGCATCGGTACCATAAAGTGCATCATACAAGCTGCCCCAGCGCCCGTTGGCGGCATTTAGAGAATAGCGTGCGTTCGTCAGTGGCACGACCAGCTGCGCCCCGGCAATTGTAGAAATCTCAGCATCCACATTTGACGTCGCAACACTGAAATCATCACCTTCAGGGACAAGGTAACCGATTTCATACAAAAAGGCCTTATAAGCAGCTTGATCAGATGGCTTGTCTCTATTCTCACGGTGCCATGCATCGATCTTTTCCTGAAGGTCATCGCGTTTTGCTAAAAGTTCACGATTTTTCGGGCCAAAATCACGAACCAATTCGGCCAGCGCATTCCAGAAATAGTCTTCTTCAATGCCAAGACCAGGCAGCACATCGTTTCCAATGAAGCTATGGAGTGTCTTTTCAATTTGCAGGCCGCTGTTTTGCAGGCGTTCGGTCATAATGTCCTCGTTCAATTGCTGTTACATGTAGCATCCGTTTTCAGGGCGCTGTCCTTTGATAAATAGGTAAATCCAATAGGGTCGGTTTATACAGGTTCGACGCTGGATATCCACACTCAAGCTCGAAATTCATTCGGTCCCTTTAGGCACAAATAAGTCAATCGAATAACCAAGCCAAACCATCGACGGTATCGCCTCGCGGATTATATTCACATCCAACAAACCCATCATATCCAAGACGATCCATAAGCTGGAACAAATAGGCATAATTCACTTCACCTATACTGGGTTCATGGCGTTCCGGCACACCGGAAACCTGCACATGAGCAATCTGAGCTTGATGTGCTTCAAAGCGCTTTGCCAGATCGCCTTCCATGATTTGCGTATGATAAAAATCGAATTGAATACCAATATTTGGCCGCCCTGCGCGTTCGCTCACGTCCGCTGCGTCACCAATCTTTGAAATCAAATATCCCGGCACATCTCGTGAATTTAAGGGTTCAAGAGCAACCGTAATACCATGTGGCAGAAATTGATCCGCGGCATAGGATATGTTCTTAATATAAGTCGTCATCATCTCAGCATGCATCGCTGGGTCAGGCACCAGACCTGCCATTACATGGACGGTTCGGCAATCCAGCGCCAAAGCGTATTCTATCGCCGTCGCAATGCTTGCCCGAAATTCATCCTCACGCCCCGGCAAAGCAGCGATCCCACGCTCACCCGCATCCCAATCACCCGGCGGCGCATTAAACAAAGCCTGGGTCAGGTCATTTTCATTCAATTTCCCAGCAACAATATCTGCGGGATGTGCATACGGGAACAAGAATTCCACAGCCTCAAAGCCCGCATCCTTGGCTGCCTTGAATCGATCCAAGAACGCGACTTCAGTAAACATCATAGTCAGATTGGCCGCAAAATATGGCATATCAGGCGTCCTTGTCTTTTCCGTCGGGAAGCTCAATTCCACTAAGAGCCGCAAAGACCTTTATTACTGCGGAATCATCCTCACGCCCCAGGCCCATCGCTTTTGCAGCCAGAAATTGCTGGTGTGCGGCGGCAGAAACCGGAAGTGGGAAACCTTCGCGTTTGCCCGTCTCTAGAACGATCCCTAAATCTTTAACGAAGATATCGACAGCACTTTTTGGAGCGTAATCGTTATCCAGCACATGTGGTACGCGATTTTCAAACATCCACGAATTCCCTGCTGACGCTGTGATCACTTCAAACACCGTTTCCGCATTAAGGCCGGACTTAATCCCCAATGCGATAGCTTCCATCGCCGTCGCAATATGAACACCTGCTAAAAGCTGATTGACCATCTTCATGGTGGAACCTGGACCAGCTTCGGCACCAAGTTCGAAAACTTTCTCAGCAACAGCATCTAAGAATGGACGAGCCCGCGCATATGCTTCCGGTGTCCCCGACCCCATAACAGAGAGTTGCCCGCTTGCCGCTTTAATAGCACCACCTGAGATCGGTGCATCCAGATAAAGCAAGCCCATGGCTTCTAATCTTGCAGAAACATCGCGTGCATACGCTGGCGGAACCGTTGCGCAGCCAAGTACAACAGCGCCTTTGGGCAACGCCGAGGCCGCGCCGTTATCGCCAAGCAATACGGCTTCGGTTTGATCTTGATTGACGACCACAACGGCAAGACAATCAGCGTCTAACGCAGCATCTGCGGGTGTTGCAGCCACGCCGCCTCCTGCCTTTGCGAAGGCTGCACATTGCGTCTCTGAGACATCACATCCCACCGTATCCAGTCCACCCCGGAGCGAAGATGTTGCAATCCCCATTCCCATTGCGCCCAATCCAATTACAGCGACCTTCATAAATTTCAATTCCTTCAAGTAAAACGCGTTCCTTCATCTATCTTGAATATCATCACGCCAAGCGCAAGCCTTGCATGTGAAAAACAGGTTCAATAAACAGCTTTTAAAGCCAGAGAATTCATATACAATTCCAATTTGATAGACGAGAAAACTCCACTTTTCTTTTTTGTTACACAACAATAAGCTATTTTCATTCATGTAAATGATCCGTTACATTCTAAGCACGAGGCGGTTGCCGTCAGGATCGCAGTCGGCGTGTCTCAAGAGACAACAAAGAGAGAATCCAGATGACTTTCGTACGTACCATCGCAACCGCGATGCTACTCAGTGTATTTGCATCGCTAGCAAATGCTGAGCCAATCAAAATTGGTGAAATTAACAGCTACACGCGTTTACCCGCTTTTACAGAACCCTATAAAAAAGGTTGGCAATTAGCGCTTGAGGAAATCAACGCGAGTGGCGGCATCAACGGCCGATCAGTTGAGATCATCAGTCGTGATGATGCAGGCAAACCCGGCAACGCGGTAAAGATCGCAGAAGAACTTATCCGCCGAGATAACGTTGTCATGCTCACTGGAACATTTTTCTCACATATTGGCCTTGCCGTTTCCGACTTCGCCAAGCAAAACAAAGTTATGTTTTTGGCTTCAGAGCCTTTAACCGACGCGCTCGTATGGTCAAAGGGTAACGATTATACATTCCGCCTTCGTCCATCGACTTACATGCAAGCCGCGATGCTGGCCGCAGAAGCTGCAAAAACGGATGCCGTTAAATGGGCAACCGTTGCTCCAAACTATGCCTATGGCAAAGATGCGGTTGCTGCTTTCAAACAAGTCCTGACCAAGCTCAAACCCGAAGTAAAGTTTGTCGATGAGCAATGGCCTGCGCTTTTCAAAATCGATGCAGGTGTCACCGTACGTGCATTGGAAAAATCTAAGCCTGATGCAATTTACAATGTCACCTTTGGCCCCGATTTAGGATCATTTGTGCGCGAGGGTACAGTTCGTGGCTTGTTTAAGGACCGCACTGTTGTCAGTCTCTTAACGGGTGAGCCAGAATATCTGGAGCCGCTTAAAGACGAAGCCCCAAAAGGCTGGATCGTCACAGGGTATCCTTGGTATGCCATTGATACCCCTGAACACAATGCATTCCGTAAAGCCTACGAAGCGCGTTGGAACGAGTCCCTCAAAATGGGCTCTATGGTTGGGTATAACATGATGCTTTCCGTTGCAGCTGTGCTCAAAGAAGCCAAAAGCACAGACACCAATGCCCTGATCGCTGCGATGAAAGGCCTAACACATGACACGCCGATGGAACCTATCACATACCGTGATGCGGATCATCAAGCGACAATGGGTTCGTGGGTTGGCAAAACGGATGTCATCGATGGTAAAGGCCAGATGACAAACTGGCGCTTTATTGATGGCGCAAGTGTCTTACCATCCCCTGAGGACGCAAAGGCGATGCGTCCAAAAGGATGAGCGTGTTTTGGCAAGCCTTGTTAGGATAAATGCATGGCGTTCTATTTTGCACAATTCCTGACCGGGCTTGCCAGCGCATCTTCCTTGTTTCTGGTTGCCGCGGGCCTGTCAATTATCTTCGGCGTTACCCGCATTGTAAACTTTGCACACGGGTCATTGTTTATGCTGGGCGCATTTATTGCGTACTCAGTCAGCCAACACACATCATTCTGGTTAGCCGTAACCATGGCCGCAATCGCCGTCGGCACCATCGGCTGGTGTATGGAACGTGGCGTCCTCCGCAAGCTCTACGCTGCACCTGAGTTATTTCAATTGGTCGCAACCTTTGGGTTGGTTTTAATCATCCAAGATGCCGCACTTTGGATCTGGGGACCGATGGACCTTCTAGGTCCTCACGCACCCGGCCTTGAAGGTGTTGTGCGTATCTTTGGAGAACCCATCCCTGAATATGACCTGTTTCTGATCACTATTGGTCTCGTCGTGCTGGCTGCTACGTGGTGGACATTTAAACGCACACGGTTTGGCATCCTTGTCCGCGCAGCAACTGAAGATCCGGAAATGCTCCAGGCATTGGGCGTCAAACCATCAACGTTGTTTCAGGCGACATTCTTTATTGGTGCCGCGCTTGCTGGATTAGGCGGTGCGTTAGAATTGCCACGCCAGCCCGCAAACTTAATGATGGACCTGAATATCATCGCAGAGGTTTTCGTCGTTGTCGTGATTGGCGGCATGGGAAGTATCATCGGCGCCTTTTTAGCCGCACTGCTTATTTCTCAATTAAACGCATTTGGTATTTTAATTTTTCCAGAGATTACGCTTGTTGCCGCTTTCGCTGCGATGGCTGTGGTTCTCATATTTAAACCCTATGGTTTGATGGGCAAACTAAGCATCGCAACACCAAACGCCGTAGAGATCGCACCGCCCATGACCTTTGGTCGTATTGGCTCGTTCGCAGGCGTCTCCTTGATGATTGTTTTGGTAGCTTTACCATTCTTTGCACCATCTTTTGTCGTTGTATTACTTAGCGACATTTTTATTTTTGCTCTCTTTGCAGCAGGTCTTCATTACATGATGGGGACAGGCGGTCTCATCTCATTTGGTCATGCCGCATTCTTTGGTCTGGGTGCGTATGGCGCTGCATTAGTCGTCAAAGGCTTTGGCGTGTCCATGCCTATGGCCCTTGTCGCAGCCCCTGTTCTTGCCGGATTTGGCGCCATTATTATTGGCTGGTTTGCGATACGATTAAGCGGTGTCTATTTAGCTATGCTAACCTTGGCTGCTGCGCAAATTCTATGGTCCACGGCCATTCAATGGCAAAGCGTCACTGGCGGCGATGACGGTATACTGGGCATCTGGCCCTCGACATGGGCAACGGATACGACAGCCTTTTATTATTTGGCGTTGGCACTTTGCAGCACCACGATCTGTGCTTTGATATATTTGTCTTTGGGACAGCACGGCCTTTTACTGCGTGCCACCCGGGATGCCGCGCCACGCGCCGCCGCCCTTGGTATCAACGTTAAAGCCCGACAATGGCTCGCAATTATCATCGCAGGTGTCAGCGCCGGTCTCGCGGGCGGGATTTTTGTATTTTCGAAAGGCAGTGTATTTCCTGATGTCCTGGCCATTCCCAATTCCGTCGATGCATTAGTGATGGTCTTGCTTGGCGGATTGCACGCCCCTGTGGGGCCGATTATTGGCGCAGGTGTTTTTGCATTACTAGAAGACGGGCTTAGCCGATTACCCTATTGGCGTGCGCTTCTGGGCATCACGATTGTGATTGTTGCCATCTATGCACCGAATGGTCTTGCAGGTGTATTCTCAAAACTCCGCGTCTTACGCACGAAGTCAACGTGATGACCATTGCCTTAGAAGTAAAATCCCTCTCAAAAAACTTTGGTGGCCTTAAGGCCATTGATGACATGTCATTTTCATTGGATGACGGTGGTTTTACAGCCCTCATCGGGCCGAATGGTGCTGGAAAAACCACATGCTTTAATCTTTTAAGCGGGGTACTGGAACCGTCAGCCGGTGGCATGCTATTGCACGGACAAAGTATCACCAGCATGCCAACGCACCTTCGGGCGCGCCAAGGGATGGGCCGAACATTTCAAATTGCGGCGACATTCCGTTCCATGACTGTCCTGGAAAACATTGAAGTCGCACTGATCGCAGCCAAGCAAGATAAATTCGATGCCACTGCCCTTCTTGATGAATTGGGTATTGCCGAACACACAGACCATATAATCACTGAGCTCGCATACGGGGACATCAAGCGTGTTGAATTGGCAATGGCATTAGCAAGCATGCCAAGCGTTCTGTTATTGGACGAACCAACGGCTGGAATGGGTGCCAATGAGCGGCTTTCAATCATGGAGTTAATAGCCAGGTTAGCACGTGTACGTGGCACGACAGTGCTGTTTACGGAGCACGACATGGATAGCGTTTTTGGTTTTGCAGAACGCATCCTCGTTATGGACCAAGGGCAACTTATTGCCGACGGATCACCTGAAGATATTCGCTCCAACACACATGTTCAGCAGATTTATCTTGGTGACGAGGCTACTCTTGATGCTTGATATCCAGAACCTCATTGTCGGATACGGTAAGGCGCAGGTCATTGATCAGTTGTCATTCCAAGTCGATCCTAAAACCGGGCTGGCACTCCTGGGAAGAAACGGGGCTGGAAAATCGACAACACTTAAAACCGTTATTGGTCTTTTGAAACCATGGTCCGGTGATATTCTTCTCGATGGGCAATCGATAAGTGAGTTACCTTCCGATGAAATCGCCAGATTAGGAATTGGCTACGTCCCGGAAGAGCGGCGCATTTTCGCAGACCTAACTGTTATTGAGAATCTGGTCACTGGCGCAAAGCCTGGCGCTTCTGGTGATATTTTTTGGACCCAATCCCGAGTGTTCGAGTTGTTTCCTGAAATTGCACGACGGCGCCATGCCGATGCAGGATCATTATCAGGTGGTGAACGGCAGATGCTGGCAATTGCGCGTGCGCTTGTTGGTAACCCGCGTTTTCTTTTACTCGACGAGCCCTCTGAAGGTCTTGCGCCTGTTGTTGTGCAAAAGCTGGGTCTGGTGCTCTCAGCGCTTCGTCAGGAGAACGTCGGCCTCTTGGTGGCTGAACAAAATCAAAACCTAGCATCGCATCTTGTTGACCATGCATTGATCTTAGAAACGGGTGTAAACCGGCATATAAGCACATTTAACGAGCTACGCTCACACCCTGAAGTGGTTAAAAAATATCTAGGCATGTAAATAATAAGCTAAACATCTTTCCCCAAATTTGAATAAATGATACGGATTGTCTTAAAAAATAGGTGATCGAAATGTCTGATACGTCAGAACCTGTCGTTATCAAAGCGTTTGCATTGGTCGAAGCCATCTTGGCTGCGGGACGCCCGCTGTCTTTGCCTGAAATTGCGGAAGCACTCAACCGCCCTAAACAAACCGTGCATCGTACGGCGCGTCAGCTCGAAGAGTATGGCTTTCTATTTCGTGAACCTGTCCGAGATAAATATGCGATCGGCCCTAAGCTGTTCGATATTTCAAAGGATGTTATGGGATGGTGCATGCGTTATGCGCCAAGGCATGCAGCCCTCACCCGTCTGGTCGACGAGGTATCGGAGACCTGTAATATTGGCATTCTAGATGCTGACAGTGTTTTATATCTAGACCGTGTTGAAAGTAATTTCCCTTTACGTGCAGAACTTCACCCCGGCAGCAAAGTCCCTATTCATAGCACCGGCCTTGGCAAATTACTTCTGGCCAACTTACCAACACGAACTCGTAAACGCGTAATGGACCGACTGAACCTGGAAAAGTTTACCGAAAAGACAATTGTCGACATCGAAGCATTAGAAGCCGATTGCCTTGAAACCAAGAAACGCGGGTTCTCCATTAACAATGAAGAATATCACGACGGAATCATAAGTGTCGCCGTACCTATTTTTGAAACACCAGATCATGTCATTGCAGGTTTGGCCCTACATGCACCAGCAGCGCGCATGACACTCGATGCGGCAATAGCACTCGTCCCTACTTTAAACTCTTATGCTGAAAAAATCGCAACCGACTTTAGCGCTGAGAAAACTTAAACTCTTAAGGTTCTACATCTACCAAACGGAACGTTAGGTTCACCCGAGGCCCTACAATTTTTGCGGTTTTTGGGACACAGTGCAGCCAGTTACGTTGCGTATCTCCACGCATCACTAAAACACTCCCATGCGGCAGGTCGACCGGAATACTCTCGCCTGGCGTTTTTGATCTACGTTTAAATCTTAACCTGCGTTCGGCACCTAAATTAACAGATGCGATGATCGGTTGAGGCCCCAGAGACTTCTCATCATCTGCATGCCAGCCCATAGAATCACGTCCATCACGATACAGGTTTAGCAGCACGCCATTGAATGTTGTCTGACACAAACGCTCTACGTGGTGCCATACTTTAGCAACAGGATCAGAAACGCCCTCGGGCGGATTGGTCAAACCGGAATAGGAATATGGGACTTCGCCCATCCAGTATGTTTGGCGCGGCATGGGGTGCTTGCGGCCAAATACGGTGATTTCTTCTTGCCGCCAAGGTGTGTCGCTTACGATATCTTCGAACAATTGATCCGGTGCATGAAAAGCATCATGGACAAGCACGACATCACCACCGTGCGCAGATACCACCGTCTCAGTTCGTCCAACCAAGATTAATGAAGACCCGGTTTTTTATAATAATCGCTGCGGTTCGCACTTTCGACTTCAACCTCGATGATCCGTTTATCACGGAACAATGTCATTGGAACCGTCGTACCCGCTGGGCCCAAGCCCCAAATCGTTTTGTACATTTTTGCCATGTATTCTACGGGCTGCCCTGCAATCTCAAGGATAAGATCCCCGGCTTCTAGCCCAGCCTTATCTGCAGGACCTCCATCCCAAAGTCCGGCAACGACAACCTTACCAGAAGATTCTGCTGAAAACATTCCCAACCAAGGCCTTGCTGGTGACAGCCGTTGGCCATGCTTCATAAGCTCGTCTTTTACGCCATGAATCAGATCGATCGGGACAATCATGTTCCCCTCGCGTGGCTCACCGTCTTCATAACTTGCTTCGCTTTCTTGGACAAACAATGAGCCGATACCTTTGAGTGTGCCATCCATACCGATCAATGCCGAGCCCCCCCAGAACAAATGCGGTGGCGATGTGAAAATCGCATTGTCCAGTAAGTATTCCCAGTATCCTGCAAACTCTCGCCGCCCGACAACTTCAACACTAATGGATTGCCCACAACCACCAAATCCAGCCAGGATCGCCAGATCGCCAACATTCAAGTCCGTCGCTGTACCGATTTTTAAAGGCGCGTTATTTGGCCGCCCCAGCATTTGCACGAGACCAAAGCCGGTCTCTGTATCCGCGCCAATGACATGACCTTCAACAGCTGCACCATCGGCATCAACAAGCCAGACGCTTTCAGCTTCAACAACCAGGTACCCAATCGTGAGCAAGAAGCCTCGCTCATCAATCAAGACAGCATGACCTGTACGTTCACTACCAAGCGATTGCACCGTGAATCCGTCTTCGGGCGCACGTGTTCTAATCAGATAAATCGCACGCAGCGCTGCCTTCAGATCAAACGTCAGATCTTCAGTCGTCGGTTGCAATGCCGGGTCGATATCGGGCATTTGATCTATGGTCATGCATTTCCCTTCACCTTTAAATGTCGGAAGGGTTTATGATTATTCAATAGCTAGGTTCAAACAATCGGAATCCGTATTGATGACGGTCGCATTTTATCTCGGAATATCCTGTATTTAGGCGGACGACCGTCTGGAATGCGCGTGAAGTGATCACTATCAGATCCTGCAATAGAAACCCTAAGACGATGCCCGGCTCGAAACAGATACGACGTCGGCAACAGATCAAACGAGACGGATGTCGCTTCACCTGGCGTCAGATGTTGCGCATCGGCACGATTGAACGAATGTGACGGACCAATAATCGGGAAGTTTTCTGGCTGATCCCCAATTTTACGATGCAAGGCCCGGAACACGCCCTCGGTGACATAGACCGAGCGACCATCTGGCAAAATATCAGAAATATAAACAAAGAAAGTTCCATCTTTCTCAGAACCTTCAAAGTGAATATCGACAACCGGATGACCGGTCATTTCAGTATCAACGTCAAACGGTGCTGCCGTGTAGGTCTGCATCAGGTCTTCGCGACCATCCCAATCGTCATAGTATGTATCGACATTGGCGATATATAGCCGGTCATAACGGGTATGGAACCCGGTGCGGCTGCTATAGGTCGTCTGATACTCGTCGCTTGCATCCTTATCAACCGGTGCCGTTGGCGAAAGCGCGCCATCTTCAGCAAAGTACATTGATGTGTCGGTCGCGCGGGGCGGCCAATCATCAGCAGAACGCCATTCTTCAGCCCCCATAGTGTAATAATGAACGCGAGCTTCGTTATCTAGCCCTGCATCGATCCCCTTCAAATGTTCATCGAAGAACCTCAGGACTTCAGACGCAACAAACGGTTGCTGTGCGCCGTGTTTCTCGGGTCTCCACGGGCTGCAATGACCGCGCGCGCCATGATCCCATGGTCCCAACATCAAGCGATTCTTTGGGTTTTGAAGCCAAAGGTGTCGCTGAATTGTTCCAACGGAATACCCACCCCCGTCCATCCAGCCAGAGACCGAATAAAAAGCCGTTTGCTGATCGGCTTTACGATTGGCGTAATGATACGGAGAGATATGCGCGCTCACATAATCGGGATCATCCGATAGCGCGTCATCGCGGAATCGGAATTGCTGGGCGAAGTCTTGCATGTTGAAGTTTGCCGCGTGCTCTTCAAGCGCATCAACCACCATGCTGCCATCAGCATCTTCATCGACCGGAGCCGGGCCTTCCAAAGCATCATTCTTAAAATACGCGTAATCTGGAATCAGATCCCGTCGATCAAGATCCAAGGAATCGGCTAGCTGTCCGTAGTTTCGTGTCACGCATGTCAACAACACGCCACCTGGATACAAATGGTTAGACCATGTATCCCAAACCGCAAACAACGGCGCCACGGCTTTAACGTTGGGATGACATGTGGATGCGAGGAAGTCGGATGCTGCGCCCGGGTATGAAACACCTGTCGCGCCAACGTTGCCATCACACCAGGACTGATCAACAACCCAATCCACCGTATCATGATGATCCAGACGCTCAGCAGGAGAGCGGAATCCGTCCCGACTCCCGAAACTTGCACCCGAACCACGCACATCGACACAGACTAACGCATAGCCACGCTTCACAAAATTGTCGCGATAAAAAGCAATCGTCGGACACGGATCGATGTTAGATCCTGTCGCTTCGTTGACCGCAAATCGACGATAATATGGCGTGAATACACAGATCGTCGGATAGGCTTTTTGTTCGTCCTCAGTGCCCGGCAAATGCACGTCCACTGCGAGTTTGATACCATCTCGCATGGTCACGTATTTTGAGATTAAACGCTCACCCTGATAGGCTTTGTCGAGGCTTCTCACATACTCACGTGGGCTAACCTTCCATGCGATATCGCTTTGATCGGTAGACATGATTTCTCCTTATAATTTCCCGGGCGGGACTTGCGGAACGCGTAACAATGATAGAACCTTAGGGTAATGTCGTAATCGGAGAAATCAATATGAGCAACATCCATACCTTAGAATTACCCTCAGTTCGTGACCGTGTATCAGAAGAAGAATGGCAAATGCGCGTTGATCTCGCAGCCTGTTATCGCCTTGTTGCCCACTATGGATGGGACGATGTCCTCTTCACGCACAACTCCGCTCGCGTTCCGAATTCCGACCATCATTTTTTAATTAATCCGCTCGGCCTCAAGTTTGAAGAGATCACAGCATCATCGCTGATCAAGATTGATTTAGACGGCAACAAGATTTTAGAAAGTCCGTATGGGTACATTAAAGCAGGCTTCACAATCCATTCAGCTATTCACATGAATAGAGAAGATGCAGTATGCGTCATGCACACTCACACAATGGAAGGCATGGCTGTTTCAGCTCAAAAAGACGGGCTATTGATGCTCAATCAGAAATCCATGTGTTTCCACAATCGCCTCGCCTATCACGATTTCGAAGGCATCGCAGATAACCTGGACGAGCGTGACCGTTTGGCACAAGACCTAGGCGATCTGAATTCAATGATCCTTTGGAATCATGGCTTGATGACGATTGGCGACACCGTTGCAAATGCGTTTATCTTGCATAAGCGCTTAAACGATGCCTGTGAATTACAATTGATGGCACAAGCTGGCGGCACTGAACTCCGCTTCCCATCCGAAAATGTTTGTGAGCACACAGCAAAACAGTTTGAAGCAAACTACTCACGCGGTGAAACCGCGGCCATTCAATGGGCTGCTTTCCTACGTATGCTCGACCGTATCGATCCAAGTTACGCCCAATAACATTCAAGACGACAAAACATAACCACATAAAAGGAGACGCGACCCCATGAGTAATGGAATGGTATGCGCACCCCAACCCGAAGCGGTAGAAGCCGGTGCCTTGGTTTTGAAATCTGGCGGCAACGCTGTTGATGCGGCCATTGCGACAGCATTAGTACAGACAGCCGTTGATCCGTTTATGTCAGGTATCGCGGGATTCGGATCTATGCATGTGTATCTGCCTGAGACTGATACACATCAATGTCTCGATTTCCATGCCCGCGCACCCGGCAGCGTCACACCTGATATGTGGGCCGATAAATTGGTTGAGGAATGTGAAGACGGGTTTGGGTTTATTCTTAAGGGCCGTGTTAACGAAATTGGATATCAGTCTATTGCGACGCCAGAAAGCCTTCGCGCCTATGCTACGGCATTGGAAAAATGGGGCACAAAAAGCCTGGCAGAAGTTATTCTGCCAGCTATCGAATGCCTTGAAAAAGGCTGGATGATCCGCCCGCACGTTCGACGTTTCTGGGAACAAGTTGAACCCGGTGGCCGCGTTGAGCATATTGAATATCTGCGAAGCTCACCCGCAACCGCAAAAATTTATCTCAATGCCGATGGGTCTATGAAGAACATGGGCGATATTCTTCACAACCCGGATATGGCAAAAACGTATCGTCGCATTGCTGAAGCCGGTGCCGAAGATTTCTATGAAGGCGAGATCGCCGGAAAGATCGTCGAAGACATGGAAGCCAACGGCGGCCTGATTTCTGCAAGCGACCTTAAGAATGCAAAACCAGAGGACACCGAACTTCTGTGGACGGATTACCGCGGGTATCAGGTTGCATCCAGCCCACCACCTGGTGGCGGCATCATGGTACTGCAGATGCTCAATATCCTAGAGAACTTCGACCTCGCTGCGATGGGACACAACAGTCCAGACTACATTCGCACCGTTGCTGAAGCGATGAAGATCGCCACAGTGGACAAAGACAACCATGTCGGCGATCCACGCTTTGTCGACATTCCGATCGAGCGCTTGATGTCCAAAGAATATGCCAAGGAAATGGCTGACAAAATTAAATCTGGTGAGAAGACTCACGTGCCACGCTTGCAAAAAGGCGAAGATCAAAAAGAAACAACGCATGTTTGTGCCATCGATAATGCAGGCAACTGCGTCAGCATGACCCACTCGCTTGGTATGCCTTCCGGTGTTGTTACAGAAGGTCTGGGCTTTGTTTACAATGGCTGCATGGGTGTATTCGATCCACGTCCCGGCAAGACCGGCTCATTGGCACCAGGCAAGTCACGCTTCACATCCATGGCACCATCGATGATTTTCAAGGATGGCAAGCCAATGCTCCTGATCGGCGCGCCTGGTGGCACATACATCGCCATGGGTGTCGTGCAGGGTATTCTGAACGTGCTTGATTTTGGGATGGACGCTGAAAAGGCCGTTGCCGCACCAAGGTTCTCTGCGACAAGTGATATCATTGAGATCGTCAACCGTATCCCGCATTTTGTTCAAGAAGAACTCGAAGCTCAAGGCTATGCATTCCGCCGCTACCCACTGGGTTTCCACTTTGCCGGAGTCCATGCCATCCGCATCACCGAAAACGGTGTCGACGGTGGCGCAGATCCGGGCCGAGACGGAATGGCACTCGCTGTCTAAGCTCTATTCTGCCTGCCTACTTAAACTAACATGGCAGCAATTATTTACTTCGTTTCAACACCCCCAGAAGGACTTTCCTTCCGGGGGTGTTTACGTTCCGGGATCAGCCACGTAATGATGTCACTCATTCATATTCTTAGGTAAGGCCAACATGAGCAAAAAAATCCAGTGTATCTCTCCTATTAACGGCACCGTCTTTGCTGAACGTGACGTATCGACAATGGACGCTTCTTTTGCAGCGGTTACGCGCGCGAAAACAGCAGGCAAAGCCTGGGCAGCACGCCCCATATCTGAGCGGGTCTCATTGGTCATGGCAGGTGTCGCAAGACTTGGCGAAATGACTGACGAGATCGTCCCTGAACTTGCGCAAATGATGGGTCGCCCTGTCCGGTATGGTGGTGAGTTTGGTGGTGTGAATGAACGTGCAAGCTACATGGCTGAAATCGCTGAAACCGCGCTCGCCCCTGTTATCGTTGAAGAAAGCAATGCATTTCAGCGTCGTATTGAACGCGAGCCACTGGGCGTCGTACTCGTCGTTGCCCCCTGGAATTACCCCTATATGACAGCGATCAATACCGTTGCGCCTGCCTTAATTGCGGGTAATACCGTAATCCTCAAACATGCGACGCAGACCTTGTTGGTTGGTGAACGTATGGAACGCGCTTTCGCAGAAGCAGGCGTGCCTGCAGATGTTTTTCAAAATCTATTTCTTGATCACGAAACCACGGCAGCCCTGATTGCCGCCAAGTCATTTGGCTTTGTTAACTTTACGGGCTCCGTCGGTGGTGGACGCGCTATTGAACGCGCTGCAGCTGGTACCTTTACTGGTGTCGGACTTGAACTCGGTGGCAAAGATCCGGGCTACGTCATGGAAGATGCTAACCTTGATCAAGCTGTCGACACACTCATTGATGGGGCGATGTTTAATGCTGGCCAATGCTGTTGCGGCATTGAACGCATTTATGTCACGGCCGCCTTATACGATGCGTTTGTCGAGAAAGCCGTTGCCATCGCCTCTGAATATGAGCTCGGCAATCCATTGGAAACCGAAACGACATTAGGCCCAATGGCCAATGTTCGCTTTGCGACTGAAGTCCGCGCACAAACAGCGGAAGCCATCGCAAGTGGCGCAACCTCGATGATTGACCCTGCCCTATTTCCCGAAGATGACGGCGGAGCGTATCTCATGCCGCAAATCCTCACCAACGTAACGCACGACATGCGCGTGATGCGTGATGAAAGCTTTGGTCCTGTCGTGGGCATCATGAAGGTATCTGATGATGATGAAGCCATCCGGCTGATGAATGACAGTGATTTTGGGCTGACGGCATCCCTATGGACAGCAGATACTACACGAGCAGCAGCTATTGGTCGCCAGATCGAAACCGGCACCGTGTTTATGAACCGGGCCGATTACCTCGACCCGGGCTTATGCTGGACAGGGTGTAAGGATACAGGCAGAGGGGCTGCGTTATCATCCCTTGGCTATCAAAGCCTCACGCGGCCTAAATCGTATCACCTGAAGATGCCAAGTTAGGCCTTTTCACTGTCCAAAGGGCGTATCAATCCAGTTTCAGCTTAAAGCCCTCGTGCGAGCCAATGAAGCCAAGGCTTTCATAAAACCGGATTGCGTCCGGGCGGGTTTTATCTGATGTCAGCTGCAAAAGAACAGCGCCCTGTTCGCGCGCACGCGCGATCATTTGCGTAAAAAACCAACGCCCGACCCCGCGTCCCTGTAACTCATCGGCAACGCGCACACTTTCTATCATCGCACGTTTTGCCCCAATACGACTAAGCCCTGGGATAAAGGTCAATTGCATAACGCCAAGCACTGGGGCATTGGGGCCTTCGATCACCCAGAGCTCGTTATTGGGGTCGTTTTCCATTTCCGAAAAAGCTTTTGCATAAGCAGGATCACTCGGCTTTTCACGCCCTGCGCCTAATTTATCATCGGCTAACAACGCAACCATTGCATCAAGATCATCGCGCGTTGCCTGGCGGAGTTTCAGGTCATCCATTATTATTCTCTTTCATATATTCGTATTTCTTGAGCTTGGGTATCTTGATAATAAAAGTAAGCACCCTACCTCTAAAAGAGCATACATTTACTAGGGGAATATCATCATGAACGATTCGACATCAAATCTACCCGCGCTGGACGGACAAGAAATCCTGGAAGGCGTTTTGAAATGGGTCGAGATCGAAAGTCCGAGTCATGACGGTGAGGCCGTAAATGTTATGGTCAACCAGGTTGAAACTGAAGCGCAGTCGCTTGGGCTCAATATCAACCGCACACCAGGTCGTGACGGGTTTGGTGACATCTTGCGGACACGCACGCCTTGGGGCGGTGATGGCCCAGGTATTTTGGTCTTATCTCACCTGGATACTGTCCATCCTATTGGCATCAAAGACACGAAGCTAAAAATTCGACAGGAAGGTGACAAAGTTTACGGCCCCGGCATATACGATATGAAAGCAGGGGCATATATCGCCCTTCACGCCATGCGCCATCTCATCCGCGAGGGCAAGGAAACACCCCTTCCCATCACCTTCATGTACATCCCAGAAGAAGAGATTGGCTCTCCAACATCCAAGGCGATGATCGCCGAGGAAGGGAAAAAGAATAAATACGTTTTGGTCACCGAACCTGCCCGTGAAGGCGGCAAGATCGTCACGGCACGTAATGGGCGTCTACAATACGAAATCACAGTCAAAGGTGTCCCATCGCACGCTGGCGCAAGGCACATGGATGGTCGTTCAGCTATTAAAGAAATGGCGCATATTATTCTTAAACTCGAAGCGCTGACTGATTATGAAATCGGACAAACATGCTCTGTTGGACTTATCAATGGTGGCACACTCACGAATGTGGTTCCCGAAGAGTGCACCATTAGTGTCGACTTCCGCATTCCTGATATGGAAGCTGGCGAGAAAGTTATGGCCTATGTTGAAAGCTTAAAGCCCGAAGACAAAGATTGTGTGCTCGTCATTGAAGGTGGCGTTGACCGCCCGCCTTATGAAAAATTCGAAGGCATCGCTAAATTGTTTGATCATGCCAAAGCCTGCGCTGCTGAAATTGGCTTTGACCTGCAGGACTTGAAAACAGGCGGCGGGTCAGATGGTAACTTCACTGGTGCTCTCGGCATCCCAACACTGGATGGCCTTGGCGCGGATGGACATGGCGCCCACTCAAACGACGAGTACATATACTATTCAAGTCTGGTAGAGCGGTGTCACTTGATGATCAAGCTTATGGAAACTCTCGACTAAATGACTTAATATCTCTCCCCCCTCAGAAGGGGAGAGGTCTTTTATCAAGCCTCACGACGCAGCATTTTTCCTGGTCGAGCACCTGTGCGACGTCCGTCTTCAAGAATAATCTCACCACCAACGATGACATGTTCAATACCGTCGGACGGCGTCGTTGGTTTTTCAAACGTGGCCAAATCAAGAACCGTTTTTGGATCGAACATCGTAATGTCCGCAACGGCACCTTTACGCAATATGCCCCGATCCTTAAAGCCAAAGACACTTGCCGTATGCCCCGTCATTTTATGAACAGCGGTTTCCAATCCGAACAAGCCAACTTCACGACTGTAATACCCAAGTACGCGCGGAAATGATCCCCACAGCCTCGGGTGCGGGGCATCCGTACCTGGAATTCCATCCGAGCCAACCATGGCACGAGGATGTGAGAGAGCACGCCTTACATCTTCTTCATCCATCGCAAAATATATAGCCTGTGCAGGGATTAACTCTTCACAGGCTTCAATCTCAGTCATGCCCCATTCTTCAGCAATATCTTTCAAATACCAACCTGCCGTTCGCGGATGCTTGTCTGACGCAACAATCAGAACCTTTTCGGAGATCGAGATTCGATCCACCATCAATGCCGTTGCGCTCGCGACATAGGGGTAGACATCAAAATGGATCGTCTGTCCTTCGGCCAATTGCTCAATGCGCTGCAATGATTGTTTCGTGCCGCCCCAGTGTGCACGCCCGCTCACTTTATGATGCGATAAGACGACAGGAAGTGAGCCAGCACGACCAATCTCGGCAGCTTCTTCAACAGAACGTACCAAATGTTCAGCTTCATCGCGCAGGTGCGTGACATAAAGGCCACCAGCGATACCCGCTTCTTTTGCGAGCGCTGCGACTTCAGATGTTGGTGCCTGAATACCAGCAGGATACATAAGACCGGAGCTGACGCCGATCGCACCAGAATGCATGGCATCTTTTAGACGCGCACGCATCCGGGCAATCTCGTTGTCATCAGCAGGTCGCGACACATCGCCTTGCATCGCCTCGGCACGTAACGTGTTGTGCCCGCATAGCATCGCCGCATTGATCGATGGCATGGCGTGTTTAAATGCCTTCGCATAATCATCAAAACTCGGAAACCGATACTGTTGCTTTGATCCTAGCAACGCCATAGGAACAGGCATTTCCCAATCTTCATCAGGGACAAATGGTGCCAAGCTCACACCACAATTCCCCGTCACAACTGTCGTCACACCCTGCGTGACCTTGCAGGCCATATCCGGGTCATCAAGAAGGGCGCGATCATCATGGGTATGGCAGTCAATGAACCCTGGTGCGACGACTTTGTCTGTTCCATCAATAACGTGATCCGACGTGTATTCAGATATATCGCCAACAGCTGAAATCTCACCACCCGTCACAGCAACCCCGCCTAAGATACCAGGTTGTCCAGTGCCATCGATCACTGTCGCATTCTCAATAAGTATGTCAGCTCGCATCGTCATGTCTCGAATCTCGCTTTATTTCTTCATGTTCAATAGGGGGATCATCGGCCCCGCATCTTTAATACTGTTTGCGTGTTTTACATCGAATGTAACTGTTTTATAAGCCGCAGCACCTTTGCGTTCTTCAGGGCCATGACCACTCAGCACATGCACACCACCATCACACCCTGCGTTCTTTGCAGCGCCAATATCACCCGCGTGGTCGCCAATAATCCACGACCCTTCGCACATAATCGGCATCATTTCTGCGGCCGTATGTAACATACCCGGATTTGGCTTTCGCGCCGGATGGTTTTTGACATTGTAAGGGGCATGTCCATCGCCGTGGTGAGGACAGGCAAACACAGCATTCACATACGCGCCCTGATCAGCCAGCGCATCCAGCATGGCTTCCTGCACATTAATAAACTGATCCCAGTTAAGGATGCCTCGACCAATACCCGCCTGGTTGGTCACGACGACAACAGGGATACCGTTGGTATTGGCTATGCGGATGATATCTGCTGCGCCATCGATCAAGGCCATATCTTTAACTTCACGCAGATAATGTGCTTCCTCGACGATGACCCCGTCTCGGTCGAGGAAAAGTGCCGGGCGTCGTTCAGTCCCGCTCAGCCGGGTTAACAGTTGGCGCCAAACACCGTCATTATCAATTTCTGCGCCGAAAGGAAGGTTCGTTGGATACATTTTACTTCAATTATGCCTCGTCGTACTCGCGTTGGTGCGATGCGCCAAGTATGCTCTATCCCATGGATCAGATCAAAGACGACAATAGTGAAAAATTGGAGATGCCGCCTTTGGACTTAACTGGTCCCATATGGCTGCGTTGGCTATTGATGGGTTTTGGATGGCTCATGGTTGCAACCGGGATCGTTGGCATTATCGTTCCAGGATTACCAACCACCGTCTTTCTAATTATCGCGTTATGGGCGTTTTCAAAAAGCTCATATAAATTTCAAACTTGGCTATGGACCCATAAACACTTTGGCCCTCCCGTGCGAGACTGGTTCTTGTATGGCGTCATACCCGTTCGCGCGAAGATACTTGCCGTTTTCGTTATGACGTTGAGCTTTATTTATCTTGTCGGATGGATTGCCACAGATTGGGTTTTACCGACGATTGCTGGCGTCATCATGCTTGCAACGGCAACGTACATTGTGACGCGCAGATCACATCGCCCGAAAGATTGATCTAAACCAGTCTTTCTGCGAAATGAAGACCCACAACACCCATAACAATCATCAAGATACTTGCAATCTTGATCGCGCTCGTTGGCTCACCGAAAGCCGCGATGCCAATAATCGCCACCAATGCGGTACCAACACCCGCCCACAAAGCGTAAACGGTAGAAACGGGTAATCCTTTGAGAGCTAATCCCATAAACGTAAAACTGATCACATAGGCAATAATTGTAATGACGACGTACATTGGCTTCGTAAAACCATGGGAAATTTTCAACGAAATCGTCCCAGCCACCTCAAATGAGATCGCACCGGCCATGAACAGCCAATACATCTGTGTGCCCACTAGACGTTAAACTTGAAAAGCATCAGATCCCCGTCTTTAGTGACGTATTCTTTGCCTTCCTGGCGAACCTTACCCGCGTCTTTGCAAGCGGCTTCACCGCCCAATGACGTGAAATCTTCATACGCAATTGTCTCAGCACGAATGAAGCCACGCTGAAAATCAGTGTGAATAGCACCAGCAGCCTCAGGGGCTTTTCCACCTTCTCGCACAGTCCATGCACGGACTTCTTTTGGCCCTTGCGTGAAGAATGTGATCAAACCAAGAAGTTTATAACCCGCCTGAATAACCCGAGATAACCCGGTTTCTTCCAAGCCTAGTGTTTCGAGGAATTCTGATTTTTCTTCGTCTGAGCCCAACTGCGCGATCTCTTCTTCAATCTTGGCCGAAATCACAACAGCTTCAGCGCCCTCATTTGCAGCCTTCTCGAAAACGCGGGCCGACTGGCTATTACCTTCGCCTGCGGATTCTTCTTCAACGTTGCAGATATAAAGGACCGGTTTACCCGTCAAAAGCTGCAGCATCTTGAATGCTTTTTTATCATCTTCAGCAACTTCAAGCGTACGCGCGGGCTGTCCGTTCTTTAAAAGCTCCAATGCGCGCTCGCATAGTTTCAATTCCCGAACCGCTTCTTTGTCACCGCCACGAATACGTTTTTGCAGAGGGATCTCACGCTTTTCAAGGCTCTCCATATCAGCCAGCATCAATTCAGTTTCAACCGTCTCGGCATCCGCAATCGGATCAATTTTTCCTTCAACATGGGTGATGTTTTCATCTTCAAAACACCGCAACACATGACAGATCGCATCCACTTCACGAATATTGGCCAGAAATTGGTTGCCAAGTCCCTCGCCCTTTGACGCACCCCGAACCAAGCCAGCAATATCTACAAATTCAAGGCTGGTCGGCACAACGCGTTCTGGTTTGGTGATCGCAGCGATCACATCCAGGCGAGAGTCCGGGACTGAAACACGGCCTGTATTGGGCTCAATCGTACAAAACGGGAAATTCGCGGCCTCAGCCTGCGCTGTTTGTGTTAGCGCATTAAATAACGTTGATTTACCAACGTTTGGAAGTCCGACAATACCGCAGTTAAAACCCATTATTTAAGCCTTTTCATCATTCTTGCCGGCATTTGGGCGCGGCGCATTTAGTCTGTTAGGCGTGATGCATTGTGCGACCTTACTCATATAACTCGGGTCATCACCCTTGAATATAAGGCCTAGGTTTTCCGCACATCCATCAAGCATAGGATCAAGCCAGGCATCGTCTGCTTTGGCAAAATCCCGTAAAACGTAATTCTTTACCTGATCTTTTTCGCCAGGATGACCGACACCCATTCGCACGCGCGCATAGTTTGCGCCTAAATGTGCATGAATAGAGCGCAGACCGTTGTGGCCCGCATGCCCACCACCACGCTTAACGCGAAGTTTTCCAGGCACCAGATCGATTTCATCGTGAAAAACAATAATATCTTCAGGTTGCACTTTATAGAACGATGCCGCAGACAGAATTGAGCGACCGGACTCGTTCATATATGTCATAGGTTTTAAGGCAATGACCTTCTGGCCATCAACAACACCATCAGACATCTCTCCCTGGAACTTGGCGCGCCAAGGAGAAAAGCCATGGCGGCGAACGATTTCGTCCGCCGCCATAAAGCCAATATTGTGTCGATTGTCGGTGTAGGTCTGACCCGGATTACCGAGTCCCACAACGAGAAACATGAGATACCTCCAAAGTGGAGTTCGCCTTAAGGATTAGCCCTCAGACTTCTCTTCGCCGCCTTCACCATCACCACCTTCAGTGCCTTCGCCATCTTCGCCAGCACCCTCTTCGCCGTCTTCATCACCTTCTTCAACTTCAGTAAAGACAGTCGGCGCAGCAATTGTTGCAACGGTAAAGTCACGATCGGTAATCGTCAGCTCGGCACCTTCAGGCAACTTGATTGCGCTGATGTGGAGCGTATCGCCAATTTCCAAACCTGACAGATCGGCTTCCAATGACTCTGGAATAGCATCTGGTGAACAACGCAGCTCAACATCGTGACGCACAACGTTAAGAACACCGCCTTCTTTGAGGCCAGGGCATTCTTCTTCGTTGATGAATTCCACGAAAACGTCGACGGCCAGGCGCGTCTTCTTAGAGAAGCGCATGAAGTCAACGTGTGTTGGCAGATCGTTGATTGGGTGTGTTTGCAGATCACGTGCAAGCACCTTGTATGTTTCGCCACCTACAGCAATCTCGTAAACGTGCGAGAAAAAGCCAGGTTGTTGTAGTTCTTTCATTAGATCCACTGGATCGACTGAAATCAGGACCGGCTCTTGCTTGTTGCCGTAAATAACTGCTGGAACGCGTCCAGCACGGCGAGTAGCACGAGCGGCCCCCTTGCCGGCACGTTCGCGGATTTCCGCGTTTAGTTGATGTGGCTGAGCCATCATATGTCTCCTTGCTCAATAAATTTAGGACGGCCTCCAGGGGTGTCCGTCCGAGGTACCGGCCCGTCATCGGACCGGAATTCTTAAAGCTTAATCAAACAGGGTTGAAACTGAACTTTCCTGACTGATTCGCTGTATCGCCTCTCCAATTAATGGAGCGACTGAAAGTTGGTGAATATTTTGCGCAACCCGAACTGCTTCGGTTGCTTGAATACTATCTGTCGTTACAAGTTTTTCCATCGGTGATGATGTAACCCGTGCCACCGCACCACCTGAAAGAACACCGTGTGTCACATAAGCAGAAACAGACTTAGCGCCTTTTTCCATCAATGCGACGGCGGCGTTACAAAGCGTGCCGGCCGAGTCGACAATATCATCAACCAAAATACAGTGGCGGCCATCGGCATCACCAATAATATTCATGACTTCGGAAACACCTGCACGCTCGCGGCGCTTATCAATAATCGCCAGATCAGCGTTGAGGCGCTTGGCCAGGCCACGTGCACGAACAACACCACCCACATCCGGCGATACGATGACAAGTTCATCATCGCTGGAGGTCAGACTTTTGATGTGTTCAGTCAAAACGGGTTCTGCAAACAGATTATCCGTTGGAATATCAAAGAACCCTTGAATCTGACCTGCGTGCAAATCCATCGTCAAAACACGGTCTGCACCGGCTTCAGTAACAAGGTTTGCAACAAGCTTGGCAGAAATCGGTGTTCGCGAGCCTGATTTACGATCCTGACGCGCATATCCAAAATATGGGATAACCGCTGTAATCCGGCGCGCCGAGGCGCGACGAAGCGCATCCAGCGTTATCAGCAATTCCATAAGGTTGTCGTTGGCGGGATAGGACGTGGACTGAATGACGAAAACATCTTCACCACGAATGTTTTCTTCAATCTCGACGAAGATCTCCATATCCGAGAATCGACGCACGCTCGCCTTGGTGAGCGGGAGATTTACATAGGCCGAAATGGCCCCTGCTAGCGGTCTATTGCTGTTACAAGCAATGATTTTCATCTTATCCATCCAAGTCTTGGGAAAAGCGCGCGGAACATATCAACCGAAGCACACTATGTAAACTCATTGATGACGAACTTATGACAGGTCTTTCGTTCCGTTAATAGGACGAAGGTGGAGGTGGTGCACGACCTGGAACTGCAAGCAACTGAACATCAGGGAATTCTGGTAAAGGTTCACGACTACTTATCCGGTCATCGGCCTCGCCAAACAGGTCCTTAATCCCCCGAACAGCCGCGTTTGAAACCACTTCGGCGACATGCCCCCATTCACCGTCGAGGCTACCAGCAATCACGGTATTCTCCTGAACCGCCTTACCGACTTCATCACCAGTGACCGTATCAACACGCCAAATAATTCGGATATATTGACGACCACTCACAGGCTCACCCGTATCAACTACGCCTTGTATGACGAATCCTGCCTGACGCGGGTCTTCAGATATCGTCAAATCACGTCCCCGAAGCGCCGTTTTCAACGCAGCAGTTAACGCTTCATTCCCATTTCCGGGTGCGCCCCGCACGGGCTTAATTAAAAACGATGGCTGCCCCCACCTTACCTTTGAGAACGCGGCACCACCTTTTCCTATAGGTCTGGCATCCCCAGCCCGCCGTTCAACAGCGTCTGTGTTCGGCTTTAATTGTTCAAGAAAACTCTCGTTATCTTCTTCTGATGCTTGCGTCGTCCCTCCAGGTGGAGGAGATACGTTCACCGCGCCCGGCGTAAGGGCACGTGGTGGTGACGATGCAGGCAATGGTGCTTGCTCAAGCAACGACGGCAAGCGTGTCGGCGCGCTCAGCTTTATAGGCTGGGTTTCGTTATGAGCAGGCATAGGCATAGCGCTTGATGCTCCAGGCGACATAACAACCTGTCCATTTGTACGCTCCGCAATCCGCGCCAATGGTTGGCTCAAGGGGGCACTTGGCACGTCTTGAGGAGCCATAGGGGCAATCGTCTCAGGATTGCTCATCTGAGGTGATCTGATCATGGCTTGCTCAGGCGCCCGGGTATTCATCTCACCCGGTCGGCGCATAGACGCAAAGGTTGCCGGACCAACTTGTGTATTCACCATCTCTGCAATTTTAGGCGCGGCATCACCTATGAGAAGATTGATCGCTTCTGGCGCCGCGTTTTGCCACATACCGGCATCAATCACGACATTTTGCTGATAGCTTGCGACATGTGTGCCATAGGGCGCACGGATCGCCCATTCGACGGTCAGCCAAATGACATTTCCTCGCTGATCTGCGGTGACAACCTTGCCCACCACAGACGCACCCATTTGATTCGGCTCATACGCCAAAATTGCCGGATGATTACTATCTCTGATTTCTGCTGCAATAGCGTCCGCTAAAACAAGCGCGGTCTGCGCAGGGGAACCTTCGAGTGGGACAACGAAGACAACTTCAGACATTTGCTCGCTTCGCGCCGCTAATTCGCCTGAAACATTCTATACACGAGATGTATTTGAGGGCGTTTGCGCAGTGCATCCTGAAAGCAGGAATAGCCCGCTCAGCAACGCACACAGTACGCCATAGGCAAGTCGTACACAGATGCACGATCGCCATTTTTCCACCCGCCGTGAGAAATATATCGCCACAGTTAGAATCTATCAGTCCCAGCCATTGTTTTCAGTAAAAAGCGCGATTAATTTGGCGGTGGCGGTGCCCGACCTGGAACACGCCTCAGATTTGGCTTCGGTAATTCTTGCACTTCGTATCGCTTTCTGGAGCCACTCCCAAGATCCGGCACCCTCAACTTGGAAGGGTCATGACGTTTAATCACGGCCATAATGCCATCCATTGCCGCAGCGGCAACGAACGCAGCCGTGCGTCCCCATCGGCCATCAAGACTGCCCGCAGGCACAGCATTCGCCTGTTCAGCGCGGCCCACTTCCTTGCCATCAACATCTTTGACCAACCAAAGGATTTTAACGGCCTGCGCGCCCTTTTCAGGCTCACCAACGTCGACGTTTGCGGTGACTGTAAATACGGCTTCCTCAGAATTCCTGGCAAGCTTTAAGCCGCCACCACCCAGAGCAACGGCCATTGAGCGTTTGAGTGCCGCATTGCCATCCCCAGGTGCCCCGGTAACGTCACCGATCAGCACACCATTACGGCCCAAGAAGCGGTCTTGCCCCATTGAATTAAAGCAGTCGCCCAAGATAAGTTTGGCAACACGCGTACTGACAGAGGTGCCAATTTGGCTAAGTATGGGTGGAGAGCCGTAATCCCATTCTGTACGACTTGCAGGCACATCTTGAACGAACGTCGATATCGGCCCTTCTCCACGAACTGAAAGTTGCCAGCCGATACTATAGAGAGTTCTGGCCACAGTTGAAGCATCATTGGTCACGACATTGCCAGTTAACACAAAACGGCTGCGATCCAGCCCTTCTGTTGCTGCTAGAATTTCAAAATCTTTTTCCAGATGCTTCACAACTGATTGCGCAAGCAATAGACCCATCGGTGGCGTACTGCCCGTAATCGGCAAAACTTCAACACCTTCGAAAAAAATATTCGTTGCCAGCGCATTTGGCGCGTTCGCCGTATCACGCTCAAACGGACGCGGTAATTTGCCACATCCTGCCAGAATGAAAACTGCCAGTGTTAAAATGGACGCTGCGCGCAACATCATGAACCCTTTACGATATACCAACACCGATTACACATGTCGCCAGCATGCCGAGCATTAAAATTACCAAAAAAATCATCATGTGGGGCATACGAAAAACCTATGGCACGTGAATTAAGTCGAGTGATGACCGGGACAATCGCTCAGCAGCGCCAGACGTTGTCAAAACTGTCTCGCCCAAGCACATCGCCAATTCCGCATCACTATCAAAGATAATCATGTGACAGAAATAGACCATACCGGGCTCAATCTCGACGGGATTGTCAGCATATAGCATCGGCCAATCCATCCAATTTGGCTCAAAGGTTGTGCCAAGACTATACCCACATGCATTCAGGCGGTGCTGCCCCATACCTGCACGGTCAATAACATCTGCATGCGCTTGGAACGCATCCCCAACAATGTTGCCGGGCTTCAATGATGCCTCGACCGCCATCAATGCTTCATGCGCAACGTCGTACATGCGCTTTTGAGCATCAGGCATCTCGCCAAAAACCATGGTCCGGAACATCGCCGCATGATAGTGCCGATACGCCCCTGCCCATTCCAGGTTCAGTTGATCATTGCGGCTCAGGTCCCGTCGACCCGTCTTGGTGCGGCATAACAAAGCGTCTTCCGCTGATCCGATAATGAACGGATTTCCAGGATAATCGCCGCCACCTTTAAACACTGCACCTTGCATTGCAGCCAGTACATCCCCTTCTGATACGCCTGGGGCCGCCGTCACGATGGCCGCGTCCAATGCATCATCCGCAAGCTCAGCAGCACGCCTGACGTAGGCGATCTCGGCGGCGCTTTTAACAACACGAAGACGGGTGACCAACTCAGATGCATCGACTAGAGTGCAAAATCCATCAAGAGCGGCTTCAAGGCGTTTGCCGTTCCGCGCGGTCAAACCATACGATTCGTACTCGACACCCAGACGCTGCCCCTCGCACCCGTGCTCACGCAAAATCCCTGCAAGCTCGACGGCTGGCTGTGCATCAGAGTGATCCACCCAGATACGAACGTCTTCGATAACTGATGTGTGTTTGGCCTGACGCAGATCGGCAGAGCGCGTCAGCAATGTCATTTTTCCATCGGCACCCAAATAAAGACACTGAAAGAATACGTACCCAAAAGTATCGTAGCCGGTCAGATAAAACATGGTTTCCTGGCGAAAGATCAATAATCCATCAAGACCATCTGCTGCCATCGAAGCGCATGTACGTTTCCGACGCTCAGCCAGTTCCTGTTCGCTAAAGTGCAGTGCCATTATGTATTCTCCAAAACGATTGCCGACAATTGCCTCCCGTAATCGGGTTCTTTGCGATGGGTTGTCAGGCGGTAGCTGAAAAATTTATTTTCATCGGCGTATGTATCAAGACCGAGGACTTCAATAGAACCAACGCCGCATTCGCTTAAGCGGTGCCGAACGTAGCTCGGCAGATCAAACTGATATTTGCCCTTTGCAATCCCATCCTCGAAAAAGCGACTGTTGCCTGACCCAGCTTCCATAAATGACGTTCGAAAATCAGCACCCACTTCATAAGACTTGGGCCCAATACACGGCCCAACACTTGCCACAATAGAATCAGTCCTGGCACCGGCATCAATCATCATACTGACCGTTGCATCGACGACGCCCCCCAGCGCCCCCTTCCAACCAGCATGCGCCGCGCCAATCACACCCGCGCCTGCGTCCGAGAATAAAACGGGCGCACAATCTGCCGTCAGTATACCAAGGGCTATACCGCGCTGGGTCGTGACCATGCCGTCCGCCTTTGGGGAATCGCCCAGCACCCATGCTTCATCGACCATCACAACTTCAGCAGAATGATACTGATAAGCTGTGACCAGGGCCTCAGGTTCCTGATCCAGACCAGCCATCGCGCGCGCGCGATTATCAATCACGTTGTCGCGCTTATCTGATGAGCCAGGGCCACAATTCAGCGACCCATAGATACCGTCACTGACGCCGCCTTGGCGTGTAAAAAAGGCGTGCCGGACATTTGTCTCAGCTGAGATATTGTTTGCTGTAATCATGAACCGATTATTAATGAAACATCGCTGCCTTGAAAGCCCCCGCATCAGCATATTTCCAGGCCTCTTTACATATTCGATCATAAGAATATGTTATAAGATGAGAAAACATTTCAATGACTGGTATAGGAGCTCAAACGTTATGCTAAAGAATACGTATCGAATTCTCAGAGGAACCGCCATGGCGCTTACTGTCATTGCCTTCAGCGCAGGGACACCAGCGCAAGCCGCTGATGTGCTTAATGTAAAAACAATCGGCACTGACCTCGCCAGAGACTTGGCAGACGGAACCGTCAAAGCCTGTGAAGACAAAGGCTATTCAATCACTGCCGCAGTTGTTGATCGATCAGGTCAGATCATCGCTGTATTGCGCAGTCAGTTCGCTGCAATCCAGATACTGGATATTGCTGCTGGCAAAGCCCGCGCGGCGATTATGGCGGGCACTCCAACAACTAATCTACGTGCAAACCGTCCGGACCTCGCAGCAAATCTGATGCATCTTGATGGCATCATGATGATGGACGGTGGACTTCCGATTAATGCCGCAGGTGTTCGGATTGGCGCGGTTGGCGTCAGCGGTGCACCAGGTGGTGACATTGACGAAGCATGCGCACAAGAAGCACTTAATACGCTTGTCGATCGCATCGAATTTGCTGAGTAAATTTACACACAATTGATCTAGATCAAGGTGCCATACGACGTCCTACAATACATTATATATAATGTGAATATGTAGGAGAATATAATGAACGCGAACGTAGGTGGAATTGATCGATTGTTGAGAATAGTTGTGGGACTAGGCCTTATTGCCTTCGCACTCCTAAGTCAGCACGAGTACGCAATGTGGGGATGGGTTGGTGTAGTTCCACTCGTAACAGCATTATTTCGACGGTACCCCGTCTACCCCCCATTTGGCATCTCAACCTGTAAATCGGATTAAGCTTAGCGCACCGTCTCAAATGCAGGCGGTGCAGCGCTTTCCAGAGGCGTCAAAGCGATCACTTTAAACAAGCGTCCCATCGCGTCATGATCGACTAAGCGTCGTCGTGCCGTTGCGATATCTTGGGCCTGATCTTTCGTTGCGTTGGCCAAGAGCGATGCCGCACGCGCCGCGATCCCTAGACACTCAAGGAGTGTCCCTTGCTCAATAGGGCCCCAGACACGCGCACCAGCAGCCTCTGCACCCACCTTAACGTCTGCGAAATTGACATGCGCGGTCAGGTCGTTTTCACCCGGACAATCAAGTGGGTCGGCATAAGCGTGCTTACTCAACGCCTGTAATGTTTCGCCTAATACGTTCTCAGCATACCCATAATCGACGATGAGTGCGGCGCCCCCATCTGATGCAACGCGATGTGCAATATTTTGAACCGCCACCTGCACAATAGGGGCGTCTTCATAAATACTGCCATCGGATGCCGCCCTGAACTTTTCAGGAATAACGGAGTCGTCCACACGTTCGCCTAAGCCAAAGACGAATTGATCACCGCTAAGCGTGACGACCCGCTCATACCATCCTCCGTCACTTCGGATATATTGGCGTATCGGCAGCGCATCCAAAAACTCGTTGGCCAGAAAAATCACTGGGCCTTGCGGCACTGTCGCTAAATCCGTGTGCCACGTCACATTACAAGGCGTGTCTTTTAGTGAATTCTGTTGCGCCTTGGTCAGCGTTGGACTGGTCTCAACCATATGCACATCAAGTGCATCCATAACGCCTGGCACACCACGCAAAGCCCGCAGCGTATCCTTCATCAACGTGCCTCGACCGGGGCCAATCTCAATAAGATGAACTTTTGAAGGCCCCCCTATTTGTTGCCAAACAACGCCAGCCCAAAGTCCAAGTAACTCGCCAAACATCTGACTGATTTCTGGTGCCGTCGTGAAATCGCCCGCACGCCCCAGGGGATCGCGGGTCATGTAATACCCATGATCGGGATCAGCAAGACAGGCATTCATCCATGCCTCGACGGAGATCGGACCCTCCGTCTCGATGCGTGCTCTTAATTGTGCCGCAAGCTGCGACATATCAGATCGGGTCCCGCCTGCGTGCGCGGATAATGAAGAACACGCCAACCGCGATCATCGGTAACGACAACCATTGACCCCACGTCGTGCCAAACGCCAGGAACCCTATATATGTATCAGGCTCGCGGAACACCTCGCCAATAATCCGCGCGATGCCATAGCCGGCGATAAACACGCCCACCAATAAACCAGGGCGACGGCGCAAGTTTTCTCGCCGAAACAAAATAAACAGAATGATGAACAGCAAAGCCCCTTCTAACGCCGCCTCATAAAGCTGACTTGGGTGACGTGGATCGGGGCCACCTGTCGGAAAGACAACAGCCCACGGCACATCAGCGGTACGACCCCACAATTCTGAATTGATGAAATTCGCGATGCGCCCAAAGAACAACCCTATCGGTGCAGCACACCCCACCAAGTCACCAAACCTGAGCGGATTGATCCCGCGCTTGCGCGTAAAGATATACGTCGCGATGACGACTCCTAAGAAACCGCCATGGAAAGACATGCCGCCTTCCCAAACCGCGATAATTTTGGCTGGGTTCGCCATGTAATAATCAAATTGGTAAAACAGCACCATCCCAGCGCGACCACCAAGGATGACACCAAACGTTGCCCAGACGAGATAATCATCAACCGCAAGCGCATCGCACACAGCAGGGTCACGTTCAGCCAGACGCTTGATGTAAAGCCATCCCAGAACCAGACCTGCGATATACGCCAGCGAATACCAACGTACGGCAAAGAATCCGACCTCGAAGATAACCGGGTCAATGTTTGGGAACGGCATGGCGTAAAACATCAGGGCTTAGCGGTATGGGTCATCGGCAGAAAGGAAATCCTGCACATACTGACCAACGCCGTCTTCAAGCGACAAAAACGGCTGCGCATATCCAGCATCGCGGAGCTTGGTCATATTTGCTTCGGTGAAGTATTGATACTTCTCGCGGATATCTTCAGGCGTCGGTGTGTACTCAACAGAAAATTCACGGTCCATCGCGGTATACACAGCCTTGGCTAAATCGAGAAAGCTCCGGGCGTTTCCTGTGCCTAAGTTAAACAGACCAGAAACAGACGGTGTTTCTAAAAGCCAGGATATAACATTCGCACAATCATCGACCGAGACGAAATCTCGAAGTTGCCCGCCGTCTTCGTAATCTGGATTGTGGGATTTGAACAAACGGCATGTTTCGCCACGTGCAGCTATTGGCTGGATTTGTGAGACCACACTTTGCATGCGGCCTTTGTGGTATTCGTTCGGGCCATACACATTAAAGAACCGGAGCCCCGCCCATTGCGGTGGCCGCGGCACATCGTTACGCAACTCGGCTTCAACCCAGCGATCAAATAATAGCTTTGACCAACCATAAGGGTTGAGCGGCCGTAACTTAGACAATCCGCCCTGAGACATTTCATCATTGAAACCTTCATTGCCATCGCCGTACGTCGCCGCTGACGATGCATAGACATATGATTTATCGTGCTCAGCGCACCATGTCCAAAGGTCTCGAGATAAACGGAAGTTCGTTTCAACAATAAGATCAGCATCGCGTTCCGTGGTCGCGGAAATCGCGCCCATGTGCACGACCCCATCAATCGCGCGGGTATTTTCCGCCAGGAACGCATGTACATTATCAGGATGGACGATATCCGCGAGTGGTCGCTTGGCGATGTTGCGCCACTTGTCCCCATCACGCAGACGGTCTACAATCACCAAAGGACCTGCATCACGCGCATCGAGCGTGTGCGCAACGTTTGATCCGATAAATCCGGCGCCACCGGTAATTACATACATGTCGTTTCCTCAAATGCGCATTGGCGATGTATTCTTATAGGCCGCGTTGATATGCGCGGGCAAGCTTCTGCACCTTGCGATTACGTTTTGAAAAGATCATATTATCGCTAACCTAAGGAGGATTTCATGCAGACACAGAACAAACTTTTTGATGATCTCGCCCGCGTAGCAAACGGCGCCGTCTTAACCGTCATGAGCATGAAAGACGAAATAGACGCGCTCGTACGTCAGCGACTCGAACGATATTTAAGTACCGTTGATCTGGTGACACGTGAAGAGTTCGACGTTGTGAAGGCAATGGCAGCCAAAGCGCGAACAGAGAACGAAGCACTTGAAGCTCGTATCGTCGCACTTGAGGCCGCTGCAAAGCCGAAAGTGAAACGAACCACGGCGTCAAAGGCAAAGCCTTCGAAGTCATAGGTTTTCGTTCGCCGCATCGTTCAGCATAAACTTCGCCAAAATCTCACTCCATATACTAACTAAAGTATAAATTTGAGAATTATCCACAACAGATTGTGCTGTATTGGGGGATTTTTCTTGCGCGCGATTCCAACTTAGTGCAGGGTAAATCTTGTAGGTGATCGGTTGAATTTGGCCATATTTAGTGATCAGCACTAGATATTGTAGCTGCCAGCCAGTCGATCAAAATACCACGCCTGCCGGGCATGAGAGGAGTTCCCATGCGTACTATGGATGTATCCCGCGAAGAGATTCTCGCTAATCCTTTGGATATCGTCGAAAAGATTGTCGAATATAACGATTGGACTTTCGATCGTCGTAGCGAGCAAGAAATGGCTGTTCAGGTTCCAGGCAACTGGTGCGATTACAGTCTTTATTTCGCTTGGAATGACGATGTCGGGGCGATGCATTTTACCTGTGCTTTAGATATGCGGGTCCCATGTGATCGTCGAACCCCTGTGTTCGAATTGCTCGCGGAAGTGAACGAGCGTCTTTGGATGGGGCATTTTGGCATGTGGACAGACGAAGGTTTGCCTATGTATCGCCACGCATTGCCAATGCGCGGTCAGCTAGAACCGACGCTGGAACAAATGGAAGACTTGGTAGAAACGGCACTGCACGAGTGCGAAAAATTCTATCCTGCTTTCCAATACGTCATCTGGGGCGGCAAAACAGCAAATGATGCGATTGCTGCTGCAATGATCGAGACTGTTGGCGAAGCATAAGGCTAGAATTACGATGTCTGTAAAACTACTTCTTGTAGGTGGCGGCAAGATGGGCGAAGCGATGTTGGCAGGATGGCTCAAAAACAGCCTGACGCCCCAGGATGTTATTGTCGTTGAACCTTTCGAAGCAACGGGTCAGGCCCTCATTGATACATATGGCATCAGTGTTGTAAGTGACGCTGAAGCGCTGCCTGCTGATCTTAGTCCGGAAACCATCGTCCTTGCTGTAAAACCCCAAATGATGGACGCAGCCATTGGTGCTTATGCCAAATATACCGGCCCAGACTGTTTGTTTGTGTCTATCGCAGCGGGCAAAACCATTCGTTATTTTGAACAGCATCTTGGCGGCAACGCAGCCATTGTCCGCACAATGCCAAACACGCCAGCAGCTGTTGGGCGTGGCATTACGGTCGGATACCCCAACGCCAATGTCTCTGAAGCTCAACGCACCTGGGCTGATGAACTGCTGCATGCCGTTGGTGTTGTTGCCTGGGTCGACGACGAGGCGCACATAGACGCCGTAACCGCCCTTTCCGGTGGTGGCCCTGCTTACGTATTCCTACTCGTCGAAGTTATGGCCAAAGCTGGTGTCGCAGCGGGCCTTCCTAAAGAGCTTTCCATGCAACTGGCGCGGACAACCGTCGCTGGCTCTGGGGAATTGTTGCATCAAGCCAGTGAAGAGGCCTCAACCTTACGCCAGAACGTGACCAGCCCAAACGGCACCACCGCAGAAGCTTTACGCGTCCTCATGGCTGACGATGCGTTGCAGCCCCTTATGACTGAAGCGATTGCACAAGCCACAAAGCGCTCTCGCGAACTTGCAGGTTAACTTTTCCCTCCCCATTTCTTATAATAGAGTGCCCGCTGGATAATGGGTCTGGGCGTAATGGTGGAGATTAATCATGGCTGTAGCAAAGAAATCGACCAAATCAAAAGACACACGCTCAACATCAGATCGACTAGTCGATGCCGCCCTCGAATTGGCGGCAACACAGCGTTGGCGTGATCTGTCGATTGCTAAGATTGCTGCCCATGCAGATGTGCCAATCGGCGAAGCGTTGCTGAACCATTCAAGTCGGCTCAACATTCTTTATGCAATTTCTGACCGCGTTGATGTCACTGTCATGCTCAGCCTTGAAGACGACCCTCTCGATGGTACAACGAAAGACATGCTATTCGATGTTTTAATGCGCAGGTTTGATGTCATGGCTGACCACCGGGCTGCAATGGCCTCAATCTCTGCAGATCTTCGCCGTGACCCGTTGTCCGCAGCTTGCCTAGGCAAACGGTTCTTGAAATCCATGACCTTGAGCCTTCAAGCCGCAGGTGTTTCGACCGAAAGCTGCAGCGGTGCCATCAGAACCAAAGTCTTGGGTGCCATTCATCTAAATACTTTTAAAACATGGCTCAAAGACGAGGATCAGGGATTATCACAGACAATGTCGACTTTGGACAAAGACCTCAGCTGGGCAGAAAATTTTGCAGGCAAGGCTTCTAAAGTAGACATCGGCACGCCAGAAGCCGCATAAATCATCTACATTCCAGTTATATTGCATGTGCGTAATTATTTTTGTGCACTGCACAAAAAACCATTGACATGCTGCACCTGCTAACGCATATTGTTGTTACGTTGCAGCGTAAAAAACATTTTATTTCGCCAGGCAATACAGAAATCAAAATGGATGCACGGCATCCAACCTAAAACTGGAGATAAACCTATGTATGCAGACTTTATGAAAATGGCTGAGAAATCTAATCCTTTCTTCGCAGAATACTCAAAGATGATGGCTCAATTCGACCCAAAGAAAATGGCTGATGAGTTCGCTAAAGCAGCAAGCTCAACAGACGTTCCAAATTTTGACTTCGATGCGATCGTTGAACTGCAGAAGAAAAACCTCGATGCGTTCACTGCTGTAAGCCAGCTCACTGTTGAAGGTGCTCAGGCACTTGCTAAGCGCCAATCTGAAATGGTTCAGCAAGCAATTGAAGACGCAACGAAGATGAACGAAACATTTTCGAAAATCGACAACCCACAAGCTGTCGCAGCTACACAAGCTGAGATGCTTCAAGGTGCCTTCGTTCAGTCAGTAGACAACACTCGTGAGTTGGCTAGCCTGATGACGAAATCGAACACAGAAGCAACAGACGCAATGAATACACGCGTTGTTGAAGCTCTTGAAGAAGTCAAAAAGACTGTTCTCAAAGCTGCTAAGAAAAAGTAATCACACTTTCCTGAAGTGATGGTCGAGGGCCGCACCATATTTGCCGGGCGGCCCTTTTCTTTTGCCCATCTGTTTGGCACCCTCTTCACACACTGATTGAGGAGAAGTGTCATGGATCTTTCATTTAATGATTTTTTGAAAGTCGACATTCGTGTCGGCACCGTCCTTCGAGCAGAACCTTACCCAGAAGCTCGCATCCCTGCGATTAAACTCTGGATCGATTTCGGTGACGAAATTGGCGAGCGGAAAACCTCTGCGCAAATCACTAAACACTATGACCCTGACACCCTGCCCGGCAGACAAGTCGTCGGCGTCGTCAACTTTCCACCAAAACAAATTGGTAAATTCATGTCGGAAGTTCTTGTCCTTGGCGTCCCTGATGATGAGGGCGAGGTTGTACTCATGAAACCTGAAAAAGGCGTCCCTAACGGCGGACGAATGTATTGATGAACCAGAACGTCTGCAGGCAACGTATACTCATATTATTGTATAAAGCTTAAGCCTGTTTAGAGACTTCGCATGCGTCACATATTAATCATATTCATGCTACTGGCATTTACCGTCCATCCGGCATCAGCTCAAACCTATGAGACTGAGCACGGGGGCGTCAGCCTGAAGATTGTTGCCGATGGGCTTGATCATCCATGGGGACTGGCGTTCTTGCCAGACGGTACCATAATTGTCAGTGAACGAGACACGGGCACCTTGCGCCTAGTCACGCCAGACGGGGCTGTTATGCCGCCATTAAAAGGCACACCCGAGGCTTACACATCGGGGCAAGGCGGCATGCTTGATATTGCCACCGATCCCGATTTCAAAAGCAACAACCTCATATATTTTTCTTATGCGGAGCCCGGTGAAGGCGGTGCAGGCACAGCTGTCGCCCGGGCAAAACTTGATCAATCCAGGAACGAACTTAACGACGTTACTGTGATCTTCCAACAAGTACCCAAGACCAGCGGTGGGCGGCATTTTGGCTCGCGTCTCGTTTTCTCACCTGGAGGCCAGCTTTACATTACTGTTGGTGAACGGGGCGAGCGGGACCGAACTCAGGATTTTTCAATCCACCGTGGACAAGTCGTTCGGATCAATACTGACGGTTCAATCCCAAAGGACAATCCATTCGTTGGGCGTGCCGGGTACCGCCCTGAAACGTGGTCTGTTGGACATCGAAATCCTCAAGGTGCCGCGCTGCATCCACAAACAGACAAACTATGGATCAACGAACACGGTGCCAGAGGTGGCGACGAAGTGAATATCCCGGCGGCGGGTAAAAATTACGGCTGGCCCATCATCGCGTATGGCATCCATTATTCTGGATTATCGATTGGCGAGGGCACGCATAAGCTCGGCATGGAACAACCCGTTCACTATTGGGACCCGTCTATCGCACCCAGCGGCATGGCATTTTATACCGGTGACAAATTTCCAAAATGGCGCGGCAATGCATTTGTTGGCGCGCTAAAATATCGCCTCTTGGCTCGCCTGACATTAGATGGTGAAAAAGTTATTGACGAAGAACGTATTCTCGAAGGATTTGATAAACGCATTCGCGCTGTGGTCGATGGGCCAGACGGCTACCTTTATATTCTGGTCGATGACGACCCCGGACAAATTATTCGTCTCGAGCCTGCGGGCTAGGTCGGTGGCATAGCCTCACGCTCTTCACGCCGCCTGACGGCTTCACGTTGAGCAATATAGATTCCACTGGCAAAAATAACTGCACCACCGGCCCATGTTGTCCATGTCGGCACTTCGGCAAATGCGATGTAAGCAATCAGTGATATCCAGAGCAGCTTTGCAAAATCAAAGGGCATGACCACGCTGATTTCAGCTTCATGGAATGATTGCGCCAAAAGGTACTGCGCCCAACCTCCACAGATGCCAATTAAAAACAGCCAAGAAAGTTCTGTCCACGTTGGCCACACCCAAACAAACAATGCAGGCACGAGCGAGATCGGCGTCATCAATAGCGCCATGTAGGCAACAATGGTCACACTTGTTTCGGTTCGGCTTAACGATTTTATGATGAGCAAAATACCCGCCCAGATCATCGCGGCGAACAAGGTCAGCCCGTGGCCAATCTGAATGGTATCAAAGCCCGGCTGCAAGATAATCAATGCGCCGGCAAAGCCGACACCAATAGCTGTCCACCGGCGTGCGCCAACAAATTCTTTAATGATGAGGACGCTAAGGATTGTTGCAAAGATTGGCGCCGTGAACCCAAGCGCCACAACTTCTGCAAGGGGTGCCAAGCTCACGGCTGTAAACCACACCATCATGTTGATAACATTGAGGCTGGCACGTCCAAAATGCATACCGAACCGGTCTGTTTTGAGCGAATCAAATCCTGCTCGCCACATCAACAGCAGCACAAACGCACAGGCAAATAAGTTTCGAAAGAACACCAACTCAAAAGGATGAACCGTTTGCGACACATGGCGCGCTGCAGAATTCATCACAGCGGCCAATAGTGTCGAACCCAGCATGAATAGAATGCCCTTAATGGCACTCTTTTTCATGCTGGACGGTATAAGGGGCGATGTCTCCAAGAGAGCGAGACTTAGATTGCGGCGTTAGCGACGATCTCAACCAACGTGTCTGCGGTGCCGAGAGGTGTTCCGACACATGCACGTGCAGGACGTGGAGGGTCACCCATCCATTCTGACCATGCTTCGTTCATCGCTGACTTCTGTGACATGTCTGACAGATAAATGGTGACCATCAGTAACTTGGTTTTATCCGTGCCACATTTTGCGAGACGATCGTCAATTTTTGCCAGGACTTCTGCTGTTTGTGCCTTCATGTCTGCGCTTCGGTCTGTAGCCATCTGACCGCACACACAAGCAACGCCATTATGAATTGTGGCTTGGCTCAGCATTTCACCGGAATCGATACGTTTAATTGTCATTTTAAGCTCTGCCATAATTTTATTGTCGACATAAGCGCCTATTACGCCCCGCCCATCACAATATATCAAGAAGATGAGCCCTGCTAAATTCGGGATGCCGATATGCAGACAGATTAATTTTACGCAAAAAAGGTACGACGGGATGCTTCATCACGATTATAATTATGCCAACGACACAGGAGATATCGAGTCCATGAAAATCACTATTCTTGATGATTATTACGACACCATTCGACATTTGCCCTGCTTTGAAAAAGTGGCTGCACACGATGTAACGATCTGGAATGACCATTCTCAGGATGTTGATGTCCTCGCCGAACGGCTGAAGGATACTGAGGTTCTCGTGCTGATCCGTGAACGGACGCATATCCGAAAGGCACTATTAGGGCGGTTGCCAAACCTGAAACTGATAAGCCAACGTAGCGTATATCCACATATCGATGTCGACGATTGCACACGGATTGGCATCATGTTGTGTTCAAGTCAGCATGCGGGGACGCCATCCTATGCAACGGTCGAATTAACGTGGGGACTGATTCTCTCGGCGATGCGTTTGATCCCGCAGCAGATGAAATCTCTGCAAGCCGGAACATGGCAAATGGCTGTTGGCAAATCTGTGCGTGGACGAACCCTTGGTATCTACGGATATGGCCGTATCGGCAAGGCCGTAGCCGAGCTCGGCAACGCTTTTGGCATGAACGTCCAGGCATGGGGCGGCGAAGGTTCATTAGATCGCGCGCGTGCAGACGGCATAGATATCCCAGCGAGCCGTGAAGCGTTCTTTGCAACGTCGGATGTTATCAGCTTGCACGTCCGCCTTTATCCATCAACACGGGGCATCATTTCATCTGACGATCTGGCGCACATGAAGCCAACCGCGACGTTGGTCAATACAAGCCGGGCGCCATTAATCGAAGATGGTGCATTGGTTAAAGCCCTCAACACCGGTCGACCTGGATTCGCCGCCGTTGATGTCTATGAAAGCGAGCCTGTCACAGATACAACGTATCCTTTACTCAACATGCCGAATGTTATCTGCACCCCGCATATCGGCTATGTCACAGAGGATGAATACAACGTTCAATTCACCGATATATTCGATCAGATCGTCGCATTTGATGCGGGAAATCCGATCAACGTGATCAATCCAGATGTCGTTAAAGGCGAATAGAAATAGCCCCGCCTTGATTAACCGCTATCAAAACCGTAGTTTCCGCACGCTTGAAATGCATAAGGAAAAAACATATGAGCGAGATGCGCGCACTTGCCGAAAAGTCTAACGCCTGGCCATTTGCCGAGGCAAAAGCGATCTTAAAACGCTTGAACGGCAAAACGCCTGAGAAGGGCTATGTGCTCTTTGAAACCGGTTATGGTCCATCTGGCTTGCCACATATTGGCACGTTTGGCGAAGTCGCGCGTACGTCATGGGTGCGTCACGCATTTCATCAGCTATCGGACATTCCAACACGTTTGTTCGCGTTCTCAGACGATATGGATGGCCTTCGTAAAGTTCCAGACAACCTGCCTAACAAAGAAGCTTTAGAGCTCTATCTGGGCACGCCTTTGACGGCGATCCCGGATCCGTTTGGCACACATCCAAGCTTTGGTGAACATAATAATGCACGCCTGCAGACATTCCTTGATGATTTCGGCTTTGAATACGAGTTCATTAGCTCAACCGAGCGCTATAAAGACGGACATTTCGACGCAACGCTGATGAAAATTCTTGAGCGGTTCGATGATGTGATCAATGTGATCCTGCCAACATTGGGCGAAGAACGCCGTAAATCATACTCGCCGTTCCTTCCATTATGCCCAAAGACCGGCATCGTCCTTCAAGTGCCGGTTATTGAGCGAGATCCCACCGCAGGCACGATCGTCTACCAAGAAGAAGACGGCACAAAAACCGAAGTCCCTGTCACAGGCGGCCATTGCAAATTGCAGTGGAAAGCCGATTGGGCAATGCGTTGGGCAGCCCTCGATGTTGACTATGAAATGTCCGGTAAAGACCTCATCGAGAGCGTCAATCTTTCAGGTAAAATCTGCCGTATCCTTGACGGGAAACCACCAGTTGGATTTTCCTATGAATTGTTTCTCGATGATAACGGCGAGAAAATTTCAAAATCCCGTGGCAATGGCCTGACAGTTGATGAATGGTTGCGCTATGCGCCACCAGAAAGCCTCGCATACTTTATGTACCAAAAGCCGAGGGCTGCGAAGCGTCTGTATTTTGACGTCATCCCGCGCCAGGTTGACGAATATTCCCGCATGCTGGATGCCTACGATACACAAGAGCCTGCGAAACAAATAGATAACCCTGTGAACTTCATTCACATGGGAACACCGCCATCCGAAAAGGCACACCTGTCGTTCAACATTCTTTTGAATTTGGCGAACGTTTGCGCAACCGAAGACAAATCCGTGTTGTGGCATTTCATTGCCCGCTACCGTCCGGACGCCAGCCCAGAAACGGCGCCGATGCTGGATCGATTGGTTGAATACGCAATCAACTATTATCAGGACTTTGTTCGCCCCAATAAGGCGTACCGCAAAGCCACCGATGATGAGCGCACGGCATTAACTGATTTGGAAACACGCTTGAAGGCATTACCCGTCGATGCCGAGGCTGAAGAATTCCAAACAGAAGTGTATCAGGTTGGTAAACTAGAAATGTTTGCTGATCAGAAAGACTGGTTCAAAGCGCTATATGAAATTCTATTAGGGCAAAGCCAAGGGCCGCGCATGGGCTCGTTCATTGCTCTATATGGCCGTGACGAAACCTTGCTGCTTATTGTAAAAGCAATCCGCGGCGACGATCTGGCTGGTTAAACTTTCTGAATAGTGAGTCTGGAGCAAGCCCTGGGCGATACGCTTAGCCGTCGTCGTTGATACGCTGAACCAGCGCATCCCGGACAATATCCGCCAAAGCATTGTCGGACTGACACGTACCTACATTGCGGTGTCCACCGCCGCCGTACGTAAGCATTAGCTCGCCAATATTGGTTTCGGACGTACGATTAAAGATCGATTTACCGACGGCAAACACAGTATTCTGTTCTGCACGACCCCAAAGGACATGCATCGAGATATTGCACTCAGGATAAAGTGCATAAATCAGGAAGCGGTTAGCGACATAGATTTGCTCTTCTTCACGGTAATCAATCACAGCCAAATTACCGTGGACTGTCGTGCACCGTTTGATCTGCTCTTTTGCTGGTTCTTGATGCTCGAGGAATAAATCGACGCGTTCTTTTACATCCGGATGCTGCAAAATATCATTGATATCATAGCGTCGACAGTAATCGATCAACGACATCATCAGCTCATAGTTTGGCACTCGGAAACCACGATAGCGGCCAAGACCTGTTCTGGAATCCATGATGAAGTTCAGCAATGACCAACCTGCTGGATTCAAGACCTCTTCTTGGTTGAATTGCTCCGAATCGCCTTTATCAACGGCGTCCATCATATCGACAGATATATCCGGGAAACGTTTTTTGCCACCGAAGTAATCATAAACAACCCGCGCCGCGCTTGGGGCCAATGGATCAATAATATGATTTTCGAAATATTTACCGAGACGTTTGATCTCAGACAAGTGATGATCAAATGCAGCAAAAATACCCGGTGTATACGGCAAGTTTGTCAAGATATCTGTCTCGGAAACGTCGATTTCACCTTCTTGCATCTGGTTCGGGTGCACGAAGATAATGTCGTTAATCAAATTTAGCTCTTCCAACAAGACAGCACAGACGAGGCCGTCAAAATCACTCCGCGTGATCAGGCGGAACATTTGTCCAGGCGGGAAATCGAGGCGCTGTTCATCATTGCCCTCAATGATATCTACGCCTTCAAGAATATCATCGTCATCAAGTTCGCTCGGGTCTATTTCATTGCCGTCTTCGTCGACATAGACGATTTCGTACTCATCATCGTCATCAAATTCATCGACGTCCTCGTCAAGATCGTCTTCATCTTCGACGTCACTGGCAGTCTCTTTCGTCTCATCGACCGGGATGCCAAATTCGGGTGTATCAGCACGGTCGTCATCATCATCATTACGCAGCGCATCTAACAAACGAGCAATATTGTCTTCTTCGGCAAGTTGCGTATCAATAGCGCTATTATCTTCAATTTCGTCATATACACTTGGTTGTGCTTTCGCTGCGAATGATGACGCAATCGCAGAATCTGGCTCGGGCGTTAATCCTCCCTCGTCCAGTAACGCCTGATCAACAACATCGTCATCAACCTGGGTACGATGAGGATTGTATTCCTCCCCAGCCAGGAACGAGGCAGTTGGGCTTGCTACAAGGACACCCAAATCCATCGACGCTAACCAGCGCTTGAAATGTTCAACATTTTTACCGCTTAAACATGGACCTGCGCGAGGCGCAACGATATCCACGCTAAGATCATCAATGCGTGCAAGCCAGTCATTGCGCGCAATTGATGATGGCAACCATACCTGATGGAAAGCGTTCATCGCGTGACTTACGAGCGAGAATTGCTCACAGAACGGTGTTTCATCATCCGCCCAAGCCCCCTCTGTCGTCCCAAGATCACCGCTATACAACACCTGGGCGACAGGATCATAAAGCGACATCGACGCCGCAGTGGGGAGATAAGGTGCTGGGATCAAGTGCAGACCCGAACCATCTGCCATCGGTACTTCGCCACCGTTTTCAGATACATGCACAATTTCAAGATTTGTATCTGTATGCAAAAGGTCAGCTGCAATCCTTTCGGCCGCATAAATCGGCGTATCATGGCCAAGGACCTCAGCCCATAAGCCAATAGACCCCATTGTATGTGCAGCCGGCAGCGTCACAACGATTGCCGAAATATTATTAAATGAAATTTTGTCAGAAACAGCGTCTAAAAGCGGCCCGAAGTCTGCGGTTCCGCCCGGATCGATGAGGATAGCCTCTTCAGACGAGCACACGACATAGTGGGTCATAACACGCGCACCATTGGCTGCGGCCGTAGGTTGGCGGAAAGCCAACCAGACGCGATCTTCTCGTTCAGCCAGTACGTGACAAAGCATTCGTTACATCCCCTTAGGTTCGGGGATGATAGCGTTGCTTTGAGGCTGGGCCAAGACGGAGATTTGCTTTTTAAAACAGTTCTTTATTGGCTGATTTCCTTGGACACCAAACAGGCCACGCTAAAGTTACCCATCTGACGGTGGCTGGGCGACAACGGCCTCATATGGATATCGCTCTGTAATGGTTCCATTGTGCAAAAATACATCTAATATCACCTCATAAGCCTCAGGTGTTATTTCAACGTGCGGCGTCCAACATCCAAGCTTTTGATACGTCCCGATACAATCTGCGAGTACTGCCTCGTCAATATCCGGGAAATATGACTTTTCTGCTTTGGCAATTTCAGCAGCAGGTATTTCAACCATATACTGACGGGTTTTACGGTAGGCACGCGTAAACGCCCGCGCCATATCGGTTTCCAGCCATTCTCGTGATGCCGCCAGGCTTGAAAATGCGTTAGAGCCGATTTGTGGTCCAACTTGCGCAACGACATGACCCACGCCATCCGCTTCAAGCTGCTGCGGGAATGGGCCTTGCTGTTGAACGTATTGGCCCTGGCCACCCCGGAATGCAGCATCAATATCAGCGGCACCACCTGGATTAATTGGGATAATTTTATCGTAATCGATTCCCGCCTTATGACAGGCGTAACGGAACATGGCATTTGGTTGGCCCGCCTTGAACATCACCACCTCGGCGCCTTCAAGCTTACCCCAGGTGAAGCTATCGTCAGCATCACGTCCGGTTATAAAGAATCCATCCATCTCGTTGATCTGCGCGAAATGCATCACAGGTGGTGTTTTGCCTTCCTTCAACGCATTGAAGGCCTGACTGGGAGCTGTTTGGACGACGTGTGCGGTACCATCAACGATGGAATCAATCGCTGTGCGCCCTGGAGGTGACACTGACCATTCTGGATCAAGGCCCTCAGCTTTAAGGAAGCCACCCGACATAGTGGAAATAAGAGGCGAATAAAAAGCCGAGAATAATGTGAACTGAATATTGATTTTTTCCATGACCTGTCGGCCTCCTGATTAATGATTAATAAGACGATTCTACAGCGCCCCCAGAAGTGCAACTAGAGTGCCGCATACCGCCGTCGCCACCATATCTATGTCTGGTGTTATTTCGTCAGTTCAAGGGGCACCGTTAAATTTTAGGCATGGAAAAGGCCGATCCCGAAGGACCGGCCTAAATCAAAGTCATTTTTCGCTGTTTTAAGCGGCTGCGCGAATAGCACATGCCTTCACGTCATCTGTGACCTCAGTCTCAAACTGTGTGAAGTTTTCTTCAAAGAGACGTCGAAGATTGTGCGCCTGCGCATCATACGCGGCACCGTCTGCCCATGTGTTCTTTGGGTTCAAGACTTCATCTGGAACGCCTGGGCAGCTTTCTGGAACCAACACGCCAAAGTTTGGATCCTGAACAAACGAGCCTTTCTCAAGCGTCCCGTCTAACGCTGCATTAAGCATGGCACGCGTATAAGCGATCTTCATACGATCCCCAACGCCATAACCACCACCGGACCAACCCGTGTTAACAAGCCAGCACTTGGCGTTCTGCTTGGCCATCTTTTCACCAAGTAGTTTCGCGTAAACCGTTGGATGACGCGGCATAAATGGTGCACCAAAGCATGTTGAAAACGTTGCCGCAGGCTCTTTCAAGCCACGCTCGGTTCCAGCAACCTTAGCCGTATACCCAGACAAGAAATGATACATCGCTTGCTCAGGTGTCAATTGGCTGATTGGAGGCAACACACCAAACGCATCACACGTTAGCATGACGATATTGTTTGGCAGTCCGCCTTTGCCTTCAAGAGACGCATTCGGAATTTGCGTCACGTCATAAGAAAGACGACCATTTTCCGTTAGCGATGTATCGAAGAAGTCATAGGTCCGACTTTCAGGATCCATCAATACGTTTTCGACAATTGTCCCAAAGCGTGACGCTGTTGCGAAAATCTCAGGCTCAGTCTCGGCCGTGAGGTTAATCGATTTGGCGTAACACCCACCTTCAAAATTGAAGATGCCTTCAGGGCCCCAACCGTGCTCATCGTCACCAATCAATGTGCGTGAACTGTCGGCAGACAACGTTGTCTTACCAGTACCGGAAAGGCCAAAGAAGATTGCCGTATCGCCGTTTGCTGCCATGTTCGATGAACAGTGCATTGGCAAAACGTCACGAGCAGGCATCAAATAGTTCATCACCGAGAAGATCGACTTCTTGATCTCGCCTGCATATGCACTTCCGCCAATAATGACCATTTTGCGCTTCAGGTTAACCACGATGAATGTCTCAGACGTTGTGCCTTCTGTTTCTGGGTCAGCATGCACACTTGGTGCCTGAATAACCGTGAATTGTGGCGCAAAGTCTTCTAACTCGCTATCGGCAGGCTGAATAAACATGTTGCGGGCAAAAAGATTGTGCCACGCATTTTCAGTCACGACCCGAATTGGCAGACGATATTTTGTATCAGCGCCCGCATAACAATCTTGGACAAATGCATCGCGGCCTTTATAATGGCGCAGCATTTTGCTCAGAAGCTTTTCGAAGTTTTCTTCACTCATCGGGCAGTTGACATCACCCCACCAGATATCTCCCGACGTTTCACTCTCTTCAACAACAAAGCGGTCGTTCGGTGAACGTCCACTGTGGCTGCCGGTGAGGGCTAACAATGAGCCGCCTTCGCCCAATTGCGTCTCACCACGACGGATAGACTCTTCATAAAGTATTGGTGCCGAGCAGTTCCAAAACGCATTCAAGACTTTACCCAACCCTAACTGATCTAGCCCGTTTCGGCTGATCCGATGACCGATGTTTTGCAACGTTTCCTCGCTCCTTGTACGATGGATTAAAAACGTGTCCACCTTGTTACAGATTTAAGGGAACGAACTTAGACAAAGTAAACTTTCGAGACAAGACAAACTGGCTGAAATCAGGCCTTTTTCACCTTTTGCGTTTTGCGTCTGCCGCAAGTTGTACAAGCATTTCCCGGCAGGTGGTTGAATCTGTTACAGGTTTATCAAAATCAAGGCGCGCCGTCCGACCCTCAGATATCATATCGATCCCGTCAGAATCACTTCCACGTATCTGCCAATTACCAGCCTTACGTCCCACTAACGACTCGGCATATGCGCTGACAGCAGCGCCATGATCCGCGTTCATATGCTCAATAATACCAGCTTCGATAGCTGCCATTTCTTTAGCGATTTTTTTAGGGGTCAGCACATGTTTTGCTTCGAACCAGATGGCGCGTGCGAAGCCGCCAACATAATGCGCCCGCTCAACCGTCATTCGATAAATTCCGAAATCACCAAACCCCGCATACATGGCCGCATCAGGGTGGCGGGCCAAAAAGCGTGCACGAGACGCGGGCGACGTATCTCGCTTAACGCGCCCCATCAAAGATAATCTTGGACCTATCTGCGGATTTCTTTTTCCAACGGCATCTTCGACAAGCAGTGACGCCAGATTATCTACCAAAATATTCTGCGTGTGATCTGAAAGGGTTGAAAATAGAAAAATAGGTTGCCCCTGATGGTCGCAAGCATACGTGACAAGTGATGCATAAGGCGCGCCGCCATCAGCCATTGATGTCGCCAATGTTCCAACGCCGCGGCGACGGACAAGCAATCTGGCAGCATCTTGATTACGTCTCTCAACCATTAAGTATCTCCCGTTCGATCCAGAAACCAAGTCTCTGAAGATGGCCCTGCATCGTCAAGGATATCTCATTCATATTATTTTATCATGCAGATCTGAGCGCCGCAGATGAACGCTTTTTACACATGGGAGAAATTTATTACGCGCAACAAGCGCTTTATATTCAACTTATGACATAAAATTAGCGGAAATACGCCTAAAACCATAGATTTTCTTTAATTCGCCTTATTTCGCCGCAATTGGTATATAATTTTGCCATAATACGTTTTTACAACAAGGTCGAGGTAGCAACGTAACTATGACTGGAACGAAACCAATGCATCAGAAAATCGCCCTTGTTGATGATGATCAAAACATCCTGACATCCGTATCGATGGCCTTACAAGCCGAAGGCTACAATGTTGATACATATCCGGACGGGGTCGCCGCTCTGCAGGGTATAGGATCGCATCCAGTCGATCTTGCTGTCCTGGATATCAAAATGCCCAAGATGGATGGCATGGAGCTGCTTGGGGAAATCCGCAAGACTGACCAGATACCGATTATCTTCCTGACGTCGAAAGATGATGAAGTCGACGAGTTAATGGGGCTCCGCATGGGGGCTGATGATTATATCAAGAAACCTTTCTCGCAACGCCTGTTGATTGAACGCATCCGTGCAATCTTGCGCCGCAAAGATGCGGCACCAGAGGGCAGTGAAGACGGCGAGAACGTGCTGCGCCGTGGTGATCTCATGCTCGACCCGGACCGTCACCTTTGTGTCTGGAAAGGTAATGAAGTCACGTTGACTGTCACAGAGTTCTTGTTGGTCGAAGCTTTGGCCCGTCGTCCCGGCCACGTCAAAAACAGAGATCAGTTGATCGATGCCGCCTACGGTGAAAATATCTACGTCGAAGACCGCACTATTGATAGCCACGTCAAACGTCTGCGTCGCAAGTTCCGCCAGACGGACAAAGAGTTTTCAGAAATTGAAACGCTCTACGGTGTCGGGTATCGCTACAAGACCTGACACAAGCAATACGTTCGTTTCAAGGGGGATTAAATGGTCAAGGGGGACAAAGACGTTGAGCGCCGCCCATCTGTGCGCGGCACCTCCTCTAAACGTTTCATCTCACCCCTCACGCGTCGTATTCTAACCGTCAATTTATTAGCCATTGGCACACTTGTCGCCGGTCTTTTATATCTCGGCGAGTACCGCCGCACACTGATCGCTAACGAGCTTTCATCGCTGGATGTACAAGCAGAAATGTTTGCTGCGGCCTTGGGCGAAGGTGCTGTGGTCTCTGATGCGCCGAACGGACAGTTTCTGGTTTCTGATATCGCCTATCAAATCACAAGAAGGCTGGTTGAGATCACAGGAACACGAGCCCGTTTATTTCGCGCTGACGGAACCTTAATCGTCGATTCACGTAGGCTTGGTGGCTCCGGTAGTACCGTTCAAATAGAAATCCTTCCCCTTCCCGAAGGAAACTTCGATCCAATGGATGCGTTACTCAGAAAATACGATGATGTTGCGCGCGCCATCCGCGGCGAAGGCCCATTGCCAGAATATCAAGAGAACCCCATTCAGTCTGCTATCGACTTCCACGAGACATCCTCAGCCTTAACCGGCAATAGCGCTGTCGCTGCGCGACGCTTTGGCACCGATGGCATCGTGTTAACTGCGGCCGTTCCAGTACAACGCTACAAGAAAGTGCTGGGCGCGATTATGCTGTCAAAAGACGGGCGAAATATTCGCAGGGCACTGCAAGACGTGCGGGTTGATATTTTGAAAGTGGTCGCCATAGCGCTAAGCGTGACAATTTTACTGTCGCTTTATTTAGCCAGTACCATCGCCCGCCCTATTCGACGATTAGCCATTGCAGCAGAACGTATCCGTCACGATCGCGGTCGCAAAGAAACCATCCCCATCCTGACGCACCGCCGCGACGAGATTGGCGACCTCGCTATCAGCCTCAAAGAAATGACCGAAGCCTTATGGCTTAGGATGGATGCGATTGAGCGCTTTGCCGCCGATGTCGCGCACGAGATCAAAAACCCCCTGACATCGTTACGCTCAGCCGTTGAAACGGCCGGGCGCATTGAAAACCCGGCGCAACGGGAAAAACTGATGACGATCATTCAAGACGACGTCGCCAGGCTTGACCGACTTATCAGTGATATCTCCAACGCATCTAGGCTAGATGCGGAACTCAGCCGGGCAGAATTCGCACCCGTTGATCTTGGTGGATTATTGGGGGCGCTGGTTGATATGCGCAATGCCGCAGAACGCGATGACGAAGCCAAACTCGAGCTTGAAATCGTCAGCACCGGCGGTCTTGAGGTTGATGGCATTGAAGACCGTCTTGTGCAGGTGTTTGGCAATATTATCACCAACGCGAACACGTTCTCACCACCCGGCGGACGCATTCGTATCGCCTTAAGCCGACATGACAATTGGATCAATGTCACCATCGACGATGACGGTCCCGGTATTCCGAATGGTAAAGAAGCCGCAATCTTTGATCGGTTTTATACAAATCGGCCCGAGGGCGAAAAATTTGGCACCCATTCGGGTCTTGGGCTTTCGATCTCCAAACAAATTATTGATGTCCACGACGGCGAGATAAACGCCAGTAATCGCCGTGATGGCAACGGAGGGGTCCGGGGTGCTCGGTTCGTCATCCGCTTACCTGCCACGGATACTTGACCCGCACGTCGATTCTTTTGCATGGTGCACCCTGACACAATGAAATCGCGGTAAGCGTTAGATGTCCAAGCCCACAAACATTGAACAAATCCATGCCACGGCTGTCCTTTTAGACGGCAAAGGTGTCGTGTTGCGTGGCCCCTCTGGATCTGGGAAGTCTGATCTAGCACTCAGGCTGATTGATGAAGGCGCCATACTGATCGCTGATGACCGGGTGGATGTGAAAATCATTGATGGTCAATTGCATTGCGCGCCGCCCGAAAATTTAGCGGGTATGATTGAAGTCCGAGGTGTTGGAATCGTAAAGCAGGATTTTGCACCAACAGCGACCGTAGACTTAGTGGTTGATCTTGTTGCATTGGAAGATGAGCCGCGATTACCTGATACCCAAACAAGTGATTTTTTTGGCCAAAACCTGCGCTACTTGAAGCTTTTTTCTTTCGCTGCATCGAGCCCTGCAAAAATCCGCCTTGCATTGACCGTAGGACCTGAGGCTATGGTGGAGCCATCATGAATAAAACTGCTGCACAACATCGCGTACTTCTGGTCACGGGCGTTTCCGGCGCGGGCAAAAGCTCCGCGCTCAAACTGCTCGAAGACCTGGGGTATGAGGCTGTCGACAACATGCCGTTGTCCTTGGTTAGCCGCCTTATCCTGGGCGTCGATGGAAGTGATATGCCACCATCTGGTGCTACTCCTTTGGCGATTGGCATCGATATCCGTACGCGTGACTTTGATACAACGCGCCTTCTCGCGTTCCTTGATCAACTCAGTGAAAGCCCGCGTATTAATGCCGAGGTGCTGTTTATCGATTGCGATGATGATGTGTTGGGGCGCCGCTATGAAGAAACCCGTCGCCGCCACCCCTTAGCTGCCGACCGCCCTGTCATTGATGGTATTCGTTATGAACGGCGCGTGATGGAACCTGTCCGCGCGCGTGCCGACACCGTCATCGACACCACCGAGTATGCGCTTGGCGATCTCAAGGCAAAGCTTGATCAAAGTTATGGCCTGGAAAGTGACCCCGGGCTGGCGATTTTTGTGACATCATTTTCCTACAAACGTGGATTGCCGCGTGATGCTGATTTGGTTTTTGATGTCCGTTTTTTTCAAAACCCGCATTACGACAAACTCCTGCGTCCCAAGACCGGACAGGATGCTGACGTTCAGGCCTATATTGCGAAAGATCCTACGTTTGAAGGTTTCACAACCCAATTAAAAGGTATGCTCGGGCCACTTTTGCCGCGCTACTGGGCCGAAGGAAAAAGTTATCTGACGATAGCATTTGGATGCACGGGCGGACGACACCGATCAGTATTCATGACTGAATATTTTGGTGCCTGGCTGCAAGAAAACGAGTGGCGCGCACAAATTCGTCATAGAGACTTGGACAAAGCGTAAGAATCTGCTCACAATTATAACAAATAACAATTAGGGAAGCCGGCAATGATCGGATTGGTGCTCGTAACACATGGTCGCTTAGCGGTGGAGCTGGTCTCCGCGCTGGAACATGTCGTTGGATCGCAAGAAAATGTAGCGACAGTTTGCATTGGTCCAGATGATGACATGGAGCAGCGGCGCGCTGAAATCATGAAAAGCACAAAGGACGTCGACGATGGCGACGGCGACGGCGTCATTGTGCTAACGGATATGTTCGGCGGCACACCTTCAAATCTGGCAATTTCCATTATGGACAATGGAAAGATCGAAGTGATTGCCGGTGTGAATTTACCGATGCTTATTAAGCTGGCGTCGATCCGCGATGCCGACTCATTGCTCGAAGCTGCGACAGGCGCTCAGGATGCAGGGCGCAAGTATATCAATATTGCCTCGCAACTTCTTGATAAGAAAAACACCTAAACATCATGCAGATCGAAAAGCGTCTTATTATAAAGAACAAACGTGGCCTGCATGCACGTGCTGCCGCCAAATTCGTTGCATTAGCAGGCTCGTTCACGTCAGACATCGATGTTGAACGTAATGGCCAGACTGTATCAGGTCGATCGATTATGGGCCTGATGATGCTGGCAGCCAGCATCGGCACGGAAATACGTGTCTGCGCCCAAGGAGATGATGCAGAACAAGCGCTGGGCGCAATTGAAACCCTGACAGAAAACAAATTCGACGAAGATTAGACATCCAATCTGCTGAACGGTTTAAAAGACTATGCCCAAGAAATCGCAAGCGATAGAGACACCAAGAGGAAAGCGCGAGCGCACGTTTAAGGGCCTCGCCGCGGCACCCGGCATTGCTATTGGCAAAGCCTATGTGCGCTTTGGCCGTCATATCGAAGTTCAGGAATATGTCGTTGCGAAAACAAAAATTCGCGGCGAACTCAAACGTCTGGATGCTGCCGTCAACGTCGCCCGCCGCCAAATCACAAGTCTTCAGGAACGCGCCGCTGGGATGCGGGGCACAACCGGTGACGAACTTGTCTTCTTGTTCGATGCCTACCTTGCGATGCTCGACGATTCGCGGCTTGTGCGTGGTGCGCGGAGCATCATCGAAGAAGAGTGCATTAATGCCGAAGCCGCTGTGCAACGGGAATTTACCGCCCTCGCCAAACGCTTCGAAGCGATGAAAGACGCTTACATCGCGGCCCGCCTCGATGATATCCGCGAGGTTGCATCGCGCCTGATCGGTATTCTTGTCCGCTCACCAGCGAACGAACCGCCGAAGACCCCTAAGGGGGGCATTATCGTGGCTGAGCAACTCAGCCCGGCAGATATGGCACAGATTGACCCTGAGTCTGTAAGTGCCGTAGCGGCTGCACTTGGCGGCACCGAAGGACATACGGCAATCATGGCGCGCGCTTTGGGCTTACCCGCCGTGCTTGGTGCTGCGGACTTGCTTGTTGGTGTCGAGCAAAGTCAGCAAATTATTGTCGATGGTTATTCGGGTAAGATTATTGTTAATCCGACGCCTGCGACGATTAAACGATTTGAAAAACGCCAGGCTGAAAAACAGAAACGTACACGCGCCCTTGATAGTTTGCGGTTTGAGCCCGCGCAATCACGTGACGGTACGATCATTCAACTCATGGCCAATGTCGAATTGCCCGTCGAGATGGAGAATGTAAAACAATCAGGTGCTGAAGGTGTAGGCCTGTTGCGTTCTGAGTTCATGTTTATGAACCGGGACGATATCCCAAGCGAAGACGAACAAGTCGCAATCTTGGAACAGATTGTCAGTGTGATGGGCATGCAATCGGTTACCATCCGCACCCTTGATATTGGCGGAGAGAAACCGGCACCCGCATTACTAACCGAGATCGATGAGGCTGCCGTATCAGCATTGGGCTTGCGCGGCATCCGTCTGTCCCTCGCCAATCCTGATACCCTGCGCACCCAATTTCGTGCCATTTTACGTGTCGGCGTTAAACGCAATGTCCGTATTCTCCTGCCCATGGTGACCACGCCGGGTGAGGTGAAACGTGCAAAGAAAATCCTCAACGAGGCAGCGGATGAGCTGATGGCCGAAGGCATTGCCTTGCCGGACCCATTACCGCCCGTTGGCGTTATGATTGAAGTACCCGGCGCCGCATTGACGGCTGATTCCTTAGCCCGGGCCAGTGATTTCTTTGCCATCGGCTCGAACGATCTGACGATGTACACCCTTGCCGTTGATCGCGCGAATGAACATGTGGCGCATCTGTTCAATACGCTACATCCAGCCGTCCTCAGGCTCATTCAGTTCACGACACAAGCCGCCCTCCGGGCGCGTATCCCCGTCTCGATCTGTGGTGAAATTGCAGGCGACCCCCGCTATACGGCATTACTGATCGGGCTCGGACTACATGATCTTTCAATGACCGCGAGCAATATTCCGATCATCAAAAAACGGATCATGGAACTAGATACCCTTGCTGCCACCCAGCGTACCCAGCAAATCATGGAGCAAACCGATAGCGGTCGCATCGCCATGATGATCGACGACTTCAACACGCTGGCTTGAACGAACTAATTTTTAATCATTCCATCTTTGCTCAGTTAAGCGGGCTCGGGTCTCACCGGGAAACGGCGGCGTGTGAATTTTCCCTCTTGTCTCAAGATTAATCTCTTGCTAGAAATGCCTTATACAAGGATATAAAGAAATCTTTATGTCTTTAAGTAATGAATTTTTATATTTTGACGTTGAGCACGGAGCACACCTAATGAACGCATTTACCGACTGTAAAGTCGCCGATATGAGCCTCGCTGAGTGGGGCCGTAAAGAATTGAACATCGCTGAAAGCGAAATGCCTGGTTTGATGGCCATTCGTGAAGAGTTTGGCACATCCAAGCCCCTTAAGGGTGCACGGATCGCCGGATCGTTGCACATGACCATCCAAACTGCTGTGTTGATTGAAACACTTCAGGCTTTGGGTGCTGACGTCCGTTGGGCTTCATGCAACATCTATTCAACACAGGATCACGCTGCTGCAGCGATTGCGGCTACGAACACACCTGTCTTCGCTGTTAAGGGTGAAACCCTCGAAGAATATTGGGAATATGCGCACAATATTTTTGAATGGTCTGATGGCGGTGTTCCAAACATGATCCTCGACGATGGCGGCGACGCAACGTTGATGATCCACTTGGGGATGCAGGCCGAGAGCGACCTTTCAGTTCTCGACAATCCTGATTCCGAAGAAGCTGAAGTGATGTTTGCCGCGATTAAAAAGCGCGTTGCAGAAAAGCCAGGCTGGTACACAGAGTGCGCCAAAGCGATTAAAGGCGTTACCGAAGAGACAACGACAGGCGTTCACCGCTTGCTCGAAATGGCAAAAAAAAATACCCTTATGTTCCCAGCCATTAACGTCAACGACTCGGTCACCAAGTCTAAGTTCGACAACAAGTACGGTTGCCGCGAAAGCCTGGTAGATGCGATCCGTCGTGCAACTGACGTCATGATGGCAGGTAAAGTCGCTTGTGTTGCTGGTTTCGGCGATGTCGGCAAAGGTTCTGCTGAAAGCCTGCGTCAAGCTGGTTGCCGCGTTATGGTCACCGAAGCTGACCCAATCTGCGCGCTTCAGGCCGCTATGGAAGGTTTTGAAGTCGTAACGATGGAAGAAGCTACATCACGTGCAGACATTTTCTGTACAGCTACGGGCAATGTCGACGTCATTACAGTCGATCACATGCGCAACATGAAAGACCGCGCCATTGTGTGTAACATCGGTCACTTCGACAGTGAAATTCAGGTCGCTGGCTTGAAGAACATGAAGCGGGACGAGATCAAGCCACAAGTGGACGAAGTTGAATTCCCTGATGGCAACCGCATCATCCTGTTGGCACAAGGTCGTCTTGTGAACTTGGGTTGCGCAACAGGTCACCCAAGCTTTGTGATGTCTGCCAGCTTTACCAACCAGGTATTGGCTCAGATTGAACTTTGGGCGAACAATGCTGATGGCAAATACAAAAACGAAGTTTACGTACTGCCTAAGTATTTGGACGAGAAAGTTGCAGCCCTGCATCTCGAAAAGTTGGGCGTACAGCTGACAACCTTGTCGCAAAAGCAGGCAGATTACATCGGCGTTGCTGTTGATGGCCCGCACAAGCCGGAAGCTTATCGTTACTAAGCAACAGCGACTACTTGCTGCTAAGATCAGATGAGAGGGCTTCGGCCCTCTCATTTTTTTGCGCCATCGTATACCTCAAATAATTGATCTCTTTTCCGTTGCCCGTGAATTCCGCTAAAACGGGTCCATGGATAGTAAAAAACGTATGTGGATCATCGCCGGGCCGCCGGGTGCCGGGAAAACAAGCCTCACTCAGCGCTTGTTCCCAAGCTGGATAGGTACATCGCGTTATATTGACGCTGATGACACGCAAGGATTTGGCGATGCAAGCGACCTTCCAGATGGGATCCATAAGCGCGTTGTCGCTGTCTCAAAAAGATTAGAAGTCGCAGAACTTGGGCAACACAGCTTTGTTGTCGAGAGCCGACTCGTCAGCCGCAAGCCCTTGTCCGCAACGCTCCGCCTTCGCAGGCGCGGTTGGGGCGTCACAATGATCTATCTGGCACTTCCAAAAATCGATTTATGCCGTGCGCGCGTCCGCTCGCGTATTCTAAAAGACGGCGATGACGTAAGTTCTGAAATCATGGAACGTAGTTTTACCACATCCATGGAAAACCTGCCTCAATATGTGGATGCGGCTGATAAATGGCTCATTATGGACAGCTCTGGCGTCAGAAAAACCCAGATCGCCCGCGGTAGCTATGCCGCAGCCGTTACCAATCAAGCCGATGTACTCCGCGGACTACTGCCGGACTATCCTTTCCTTCCAGCATCAAAATCCGTTTTAGCCGACACATGGGTCGACGCTATTGAGACAGAGTTTTCACAGCTCAGCCGTCTTCAAGTAACGCTCGATCGGTTAATGAATATTGCCGAAAACATCGAAATCCAGCGCGACACATGAAAATGCGTTTTCCTGAACGCATTTCTTGGCCCCGCTCGTCAAGAAGCGTAGACTGCTGCCGTGATTGAAGATTACTCATCAATACCGTCGATATTTCTCGGTGCGGTCATCGGCGCAGCGGCATTAATGCCTGCCCTGCTCAAATTCCGTGCGCGTGCCAAAGACATCTCCTTTGAGAACATCCGGATTGAGTCTTTATCAAACAGAACACGCGGCATCCTCGCGGCCTCACCCGATGGCTTGTTCCTTTGGGATCACGATACAGGCGGCATCACATGCTCAAGACGTCTTGCAGATCTGCTGGCACTCGAAAACGGCACACTTGCCCGCTATGAGAATATCCGCACCTGTTTCGTTGATGCGGATTTGCAGCGACTTGAACAAAACGTCAGCTTGCTTCGCGCCAAGGGTACGGCTTTCGATATTATTTTAATGCGCGGCACACAAAGAATTCAGGCACTCGGCGCCCGGGCGGAAAACAACGATGGCAAGCCGGTTGCAGATATTGTCTGGATGCGTGACGTGACGCGTCTGGCACAAAAGGCTGACTCTGAACCACGCAACACGTCCGGCGCAGACGACAAGCACCTGACAGCTCTTCTAGATACCCTCCCGATCCCACTTTGGCTCAGAGATGCTAAACTGAACCTGGCATTTCAGAACAGGGCCGCTGAACGGATCCAAGGTCTCGATATCGCCCTCGCAGAACAAGCGCGACTATCAGGGGCCCCAATCACGGCCAGCGGAGAGATCACCGAGAATGCAACGGCGCGTCAGGTAAACTTGACCGAGGCACCATTGGCCCCGGGCAGTGGCGTAAATGGCGGCACCATCGGATTTGCGGTGAATATCAAGGAAGCCTCAACATCAACGCCCGTCGCTGCTGCGACCGGCATCTCTTCACCGATTGATATCTTGCGACCTTTAGATATTGGCGTCGCCGTTTTTGACGGGGACACGACATTGGTTGCTGCCAACGCCGCCTTCGCGGAACTCTGGCGCATTGATCATGATTGGCTGGAAACACGCCCGGCGATGAGCGACCTTTTGACACGGCTTCGAGAATTACGTCGCCTGCCAGAAGTTGCTGATTTTTCTGAATTCAGGCGCCATGAACTGGGCCGCTTTGGTGGTCTGGACCGTATTGATGAAGACGAGTTGTACTTACCAGACGGGCGTACAATCCACCGCAAGTTTGGCGCGCTGGACGGTGATGGCCTCGTGATGACGTGCGAAGACCTTTCAGGCAATCTCGAAATCAGACGTTCATTAAAGTCACTGGATCAAGTGCAGCGCACAACACTTGAGAACCTGCGAGAAGGTATCGCCGTGTTTGGGAGTGATGGCCGCTTGCAGTTGACCAACCCGCAGATGCTCTCGTTATGGGATTTTATACCAGAAGACTTACCCGACGATATGCGCCTAAGCGATGTGGTTGCTGCACTTGGCATGCGCTTGGCCGCAAACGACGAACCTTGGGCCGCCAGGAAAGAACGCATCGCCAGTGAAATTTTGGCACAACGTATTTCCACCGGCAAAGTTGATCTGATCAACAATCGAATTCTGGCGTTTGCAAATATTCCCCTTCCAGATGGTGCGACGCTGGTAAGTTACGGTGACATCACAGATGCCAGCCGTGTTGAGACTGCATTGCGTGAACGCGCGCGCTCATTGGCTGAAGCTGACCGGATGAAGACGGAATTCATTACCAATGTGGCCATTGAAGTCCGTACGCCGTTAAACACGATCCACGGCTTTGCTGATATTCTTTATCAGGAAATGTTCGGTGAATTAAACCGCCGCCAACAGGAATACGCACAAGGTATTGTGTCCACGTCTGAGAAAATGATGGGCGTCGTCGGTGACATCCTCGACCTAGCGACTATCGAAGCCGGCCGGATGGAACTGGACAAGGATACTGTTGATCCGCATGCCATTATGGTCGACGCCTTCAATGTCGCGAAAGAACAAGCTAAGAAAAAGAATATCCGTATCGATTTTGACTGCCCGCCGGATATTGGCTGGATCACAGCTGACGCCAAGCGTCTGACGCAGGTTGTCCTCAATCTTTTGACAAATGCCGTCACATTCACGCCAAAACTCGGTCACGTGACCTTAACTGGCTCGCGCAAGGATGAATGGATCGAAATCTCGGTATCGGACAGTGGCCCTGGCATCCCCAAGGCGGAACGTCAGCGGATGATGGAGCCATTTGGACGCTTGAAAGACGAAGAACACAAAGGTGATGGACCTGGCCTCGGGCTTACAATTGTTAAGCGGTTTGCTGAGCTCCACGGCGGTGGTGTGGACATTCGCTCCAACAAATCACGTGGCGCCAACGTCATTGTCCACATCCCGGTTGATGGAGAAAATAAAGCAGGGGTTGCACCATTCGATGGTGAGTATGCTAACCTAGAGGAACGCGCCGCCGAATAAGGGCGGAAATGGATCAGGAGGAACTATTGGATCTACAGACTCTATGTATTTTCGTTATTATAGGCGCCGTCCTGACGATGCTTCTGCGTGCTATTGTTTCGGCTGGAAAATCGAAAACGACGACAAAACGAAAAGTTATTCGAAAGTCTGTTCCAAGCTCAGTTGCGCTGAATGACGCTCTTGATAAACTCAATGAGACGGTTCGTATCCTTCAGCACAACTTAGGTGATGAGGCCCCTGGGCGTCATGATCCCCAAGGCGCACGCTTTTATATTGCTTATCTGATAGGCGTTTCCCGTCAGCTTGCCGTGATGAATCAAATTGCTTATGGCCCTGCCATCGAAACGCCCGTGCGTATGGAAATGATACGCCTCGGCATCAGTGGCAAGTCACACGGCCAAGCCATCACCAAGCTTCTTGCAAGCGATGAAGGGCAGCAAGGATTGATTGCTGGTGAAATGGACGGTGCAGACGCCTGTGACCCGAATTTTGACGGACCATACTTTGCACGCATCATGTCTTACTTTACAGATGCACAAGTACGCGGCCCGCGCTGACACGTTTTCCAGGTTTTTATAAATTCTCAACAATCTCACAAAGACGCGCGACCTCGGCTTCGTCATTATAATAATGAACCGACGCTCGCACGACTTCACTCAATCCCCGACGATCCATATCCAGCACCGTTGATCGACGCCCTGAGACAGACACATTGATATCATGCTTTGCCAAGGCCGCCTTGATATCAAGTTGAGGCATACCGTCCTTGGTGAAGCTCGTAATGCCACATTTCTGCGTCCCAATGTCACGTACCGTAACACCAGGTATCGCACTCAAGGATGTTCGCAGATGATCTGCCAGACCAACAATACGGGTATGAATATTGTCCATTCCCCAATCCAGTGCGTAATCAACAGCCACGCCAAGGCCAATCACACCGGCTGTGTAAAATTCCCAGTTTTCAAAACGTTTGGCGGTCGGAGCGATTTCGTAAGTCTCAGGCCCGGTCCACAATGCGGCATGCAAATCAAGAAACGGCGGCTCTAAATCTTTGATAAGGTCTTCGCGCACGAATAAAAACCCCGTACCCCGTGGACCACGTAAATATTTACGCCCTGTGACTGAGAGGGCATCGCAGCCAATTTTCTCTACATCCAATGGAATTTGCCCAGCGGATTGGCATACATCCAAAAGATACAAAACGCCGGCAGCCCGAGCGATGCGCCCAATCTCTTCAGCTGGATTAACCAGACCGCCATTGGTTGGAACATGCGTGATTGAAATCAGCTTCACCCGCGCGTCGATTAAATTCTCAAGCGCTTTGGTATCAACGGCACCTGTTTCATCGCTAGGGGCGACAACGATTTCCAAGCCCTGTTCTTTGGCTGCTTTGAGATATGAGATGTAATTTGTCGCGTATTCAGCTTCGACCGTAATGATCTTATCGCCCGGTTTGAAATCCCTGATCATCGCATGGAAAGCCATCAACCATGCGGCGGTTGCATTTTCGACCAAGGCAATTTCTTGAGGTTTGGCGCCTATAAGCTGAGCAATCGCGACATAGGTTCGTTCTTTTTCAGCAAGGCGTGCGTCGTTGGCTTCGTAACCACCGCGCTCAGCCTCTAACTGCAAATGTTGCGTCACTGCGTCAAGGACCGGTCTTGGCATCAAGCCAGCACCCGCATTATTAAAATGCGTTATATGGCCAACACCGGGGGTTTCAGCGCGTGCGCGCGCAACATCAATCGCCATTTTGTATTCTCGCCTTTTTTATCCATCACAAGGTAAGCGAGAGTAATACAGGGAAATATCCGTAATGTCTTTATCAGATAATTTGGCAGCCTGGCCTTCCATGATTGCTGAACGACAACGCTCCTGGCCATCATCCTTCTGCAATTTTGCTGACCAGAAAGCCTGCATCTGCTGTTCAAGATATAAAGCGTCCTGACCTGCGATGTTGGGGATGTTGGAGTTTTTCGCTATACCCCGTTTGCCGTGACAAATCTGACACCGATTTTCAAGCTTGGGCGTTGGCAACGGCAGCGCTGTCATAACAGCCCGACACCTTAAGCTGGCGTAATACGCCGAAATGTCATCAATTTCCGTATCACTCAGTTCAATCACGAATGGGTCCATGAAGTCATTCGACCGACGAGCGCGCATTAACGAGGATGTATCACTTGATTTAAAAATCTGTGTGCCAGCGCGTATTTTAGCCGACGCCCTCATCTCACGAAGCTGCTTTGCCATGTATTTGTATTTTTGCCCGGCGAGTGTAGGGAAGCCTGCGATTTTAATTTCGCTATCAATGCCATGACAATTCGCACAGGTTTCCGCAATGACGCGACCTTTTTGCGCGGCACCTTTCGATGCAGCGTAGACATCACTTGTGGACATGCATCGAACATGATCATGAAACCAATAATTTGCAGAATATGCATCTCTGAGCCTCTGGTAAGTAAGAGGCATAAGATTACACGTAGTAACTGACGTCAGCCTGTCAGGTCTAATCTGGCAAACCTTTTGTTGTCGAATATTCGAAGTGCAATGCCTTTTCAGGAAACACCGTCGCATAAGAGTGATGCGCAGCAAACGCCGCCTCTGAGAATCCCGTCAGGATAAGTTTCAATTTACCAGGATATACCGCGACATCACCGATCGCATAAACGCCCGGCCTTGATGTCTCTGCTGTCGTTGGCTTTACAGGAATGCCCGCACGCGTGTCACCTAAGCTCCATTCATGAATTGGCCCCAAGCTTTGTGACAATCCATAGAAAGGCAACAACACATCAGCATCAAGGGTCCGCTCAGCACCATCAAGATCTTTAACGACGACACTAGATAACACACCGCTGTCACCTTCCAAACGATCAAGTTGATACGGCGTCACCAATTCAATGGCGCCTGCATCTGCCAGCACATGTAATTTGCGCACACTCTCGTCCATCGCGCGGAATTTCAGACGGCGATGCACGACATAGATTTTAGCGGTAATGCTGGATAGCTGCACAGCCCAATCGACGGCGCTGTCACCTCCACCCGCGATAACCACGCGCTTGCCTGCAAAGTCTTTCATCTCGCGCACCAAATATTTCACACCAAGACCAGGTCCAGCGCGCTCGAAATCTTCAATGTTCTCTAAAGGTGGGCGCTTGGGTCCGAATGCACCAACACCAGCAGCAACAATAATGGCCTTCGCATGGATGATATTCCCCGCTGATGTCGTCAGGGTGAAATCACCGGGCACACCCTCAAATTCGATGACTTGTTGATTGAGATGCACATGCGGATCAAACGGCGCAATCTGCGCCTCAAGTGCACGCACCAGTTCCGCACCCGCTATTTCTGGTTGCCCCGGAATATCGAAAATCGGCTTTTCAGGATACAAAGCCGCGCATTGCCCACCAATATCTTCCAAGGCATCGATGACCCGGCAAGACATCCCAAGCATCCCACATTCAAAAACAGCAAATAAACCGACAGGCCCGGCACCGATAATCGCAACATCCGTCGAAAATTCTTTTGATTGTCCTGTAACCGTCACGAAGATGCCCTTTTCACTATCAAACAATGCGCCACCATAGGATGGTTCTCCTGAGCAAACTGTTCAAGGCTTGTTCGAAGCCGGTGTGAACGATAAAACCGCTGCATGGCAGATCAAATTCACGCAATCGCCCAGTTCAATGCCCAGAGCGAAGCTGAAACCGGCAATATTGCCCGTACCTTGGCACTATGCCTTCACGCCGGAGATGTTGTTGCTTTAGACGGCACACTAGGTGCCGGCAAAACGGCTTTTGCACGTGCCTTGATCAATGCGTTACCCGGCGAGCCAGAAGACGTGCCGAGCCCGACGTTCACGCTGGTGCAAACATATGAACGTGGCCCATTGGAAATATGGCATTTTGATCTGTACCGACTCGATGCACCTGAAGACGCATACGAATTAGGCATCGATGATGCTTTTGCGGATGCCTTAAGTATTATTGAATGGCCCGAGAATCTTGGCAGTCTTCTACCCCCTGCTCACCTTCGCATTACGCTACAGCAAGCCGCAGGCGACGATTCCCGAAAGATAGCGTTTGAAGGTAACGACGATTGGATGGCACGGTTAAGCAACTTCTCTGACAAGGCTTCGCATCATGGATAAACGCCTCGAACAGCAAATTATTTTTCTTGAGAACGCTGGATGGGCGAGTTCCAAGATCGAGCTCCTGGCTGCAGATGCATCTTTTCGCAGTTACCACCGGGTAAAGCTTAACGATCGTCTTGCTGTCCTCATGGATGCGCCGCCCCCAGAAGAAGATATTCGCCCGTTTGTTAAGATAGGCAAATATCTCAGCCAGCTCGGCTTTAGCGCGCCTCGGATTTACGCCGAAGACGAGCGACGTGGTTTCCTATTATTAGAAGATCTCGGCGACAACACATACACGCGTGTCTTTGCGACAGTCGGTGACGAAGAGATGCTCTACGAACTCGCCATTGATACGCTTATTCAACTACATGAGTTGTCTTCTACCACGACTGTTCCAGCGGACACTGCGCCGTATGATTTGTCTCGACTAATGACTGAAGTTGCCTTGATTGCTGACTGGTATCTACCAACCATCGGCATCTCGCTATCTGGCGATGCGCGATCATCATTCGACACCGTTTGGCAAAGTGCCTTCACGAAAGTTGCCGACAAGCAAGAGACCTTGGTCTTGCGCGACTATCATGTGGATAATCTTATGTGGTTGTCGCACCGCACAGATACCGCACGTTGCGGCTTATTGGACTTCCAAGACGCTTTGGTTGGTGCACGTGCGTACGACCTCATGTCCCTGATTGAAGATGCCCGTCGCGACGTTCCAACGGCTAGAGCTGACAAACTGATTAAACGCTATCTTGATGCATGTGATGACATCGACGAGCAGACGTTACGCCAGGATATTGCTATTCTTGGTGCCGGGCGACATGCCAAGGTTATTGGCATATTTACACGGTTGGCAGAGCGTGATGGGAAATCCCAATACCTTGATCACATTCAGCGTGTTTGGGGATTACTGGAAAACAGCTTACAGCACCCTGCACTTGCAGATGTCCAAGACTGGTTTGATACTCATGTCCCCAAAGATCAGCGCATAATACCATCGATTAAAACAGAATGAGGCGAGCATCCTGAAGATGACTGACCAGGTTCCGACAACAGCAATGGTCCTTGCAGCCGGATTGGGCAAACGCATGCGTCCCCTTACGGATACTCAGCCCAAGCCCATGTTGCAGCTCAACGGGAAACCACTGATCGGCCACGTCATGGATCGATTGGTCGCCGCAGGTGTTACCCGCACGGTCGTTAATCTGCATTATCTTGGCTATTTCATTCGTGACTATCTCGCCACTGAAGATCGCCTTGAAGTGATCTTTTCAGAAGAAGGTGTTCTGCTTGAAACCGGTGGTGGGATCAAAAATGCCTTGCCGTTATTGGGGAGCGAACCGTTCTTTGTGATGAACTCTGATGTGTTCTGGCTTGATGGCTATGAAGATACTTTGGTCCGTTTGGCGCGCGAGTGGAAAGACGACCAAATGGATGGATTGCTATTATTACATTCCACTGTTGAAGGTCATGGATATGATGGCAAAGGCGACTTTGTTGCCGATCCGGCTGGTGGCTTGCGCCGCCGCCCGGAAAGCGAAGTGACGCCCTGGTTATTTGCTGGCGTTCAAATACTTCATCCAAGAATTTTCGACAGCGCGGAAGATGGCGTATACTCGCTCAATGTTCTATTTGATAAGGCGCTCAAATCAGACCGATTGTTCGGTGTGGTTCATGATGGCGAATGGTTTCATATCGGCACGCCAGAAGGTCTCGACGAGGCCGAAGTCTTTATCAACGAACCGTTTGCTGGCATCAAAAAAAGGTTCACGTAATGTTCGAAATCCAGACACCCCGTATCTACAGTATTGATAGCGGTGTCGCGTTTGTGGACATGCTTGCTGCCCGCTTAATCGACCACACAAAAGATGATCCACTTGCGCTTACCGAGATACGCATCTTGTTACCGACCCGCCGTGCCTGTCGTGCTTTAAGCGATGCATTTTTACGCTTAAGCGATGGCGGTACTGTTTTGCTACCACGCATGACACCCTTGGGCGACATCGACGAGGAAGAACTGGCAATTGCTGAGGCGGGTGTGCCTGCTGGTGCTGAACGTGCGAGTGACCTTCCACCCGCCATCCCAAGCCTGAAACGCCAATTGATGTTGAGCCGCGCCGTGATGGCAATGCCTGAACATAAAATGCAGCCCGAGCAAGCAACGGCGCTGGCACTCGAACTGGCAAAACTGATCGACCGTTTAGCGACGGAAGATTGTGACCCGTCAGCGCTCCGCACGCTTATCAAAGACGACGACAAGTATTCCGAGCACTGGCAAGAAGTCATGCAGTTCCTGGAAATACTGATCGGACTTTGGCCAACCATCCTGGCTGAAGAAGGCGCGCTTGATCCTGCGGCCAGGCGAAATGCTTTGCTCAGGGGACAGGCAATGCTGTGGACTGAAGCACCGCCAACAACGCCGGTGATTGCCGCGGGTTCGACGGGATCTATACCCGCGACGGCGGACTTGCTTACCGTCATTGCGTCGTTACCTCAGGGGATGGTGATCCTGCCGGGGCTGGATAGTGTTATGTACGACGACGCATGGGAAGCCTTAGGCCCTACCCATCCACAATTTGGTCTGAAGCAATTACTGAACCATATCAATATTGGCCGCACGGACGTTCTTGATTTTGCTGCATCTGAGACGACGCGTGTCGATACGGCTGAGCGAAGTGCCTTACTCTCAGCGGCACTTTCCCCTGCCCGTGCCACGCCACCGCCTCTGCCATCTACAGAACAAGTGACCATCGCATTAAACGGTGTTACGCGGCTAAATTGTCCGGGACCCAGCGAAGAAGCGACAGCCATCGCCTTGGTGATGCGTGAAACATTGGAGACCCCCGGCAAGACCTGTGCCCTCGTCACACCTGACCGAAATTTGGCGCGCCGTGTCGCAGCGGCATTGAAGCGATGGCAGCTTGATGTCGACGATTCAGCCGGACTGCCTTTGGCATCTACACCCCCCGGCGCGTTCCTTCGCCTGGTTGCAGACGCCGCCGAACAACGCCTGGCGCCGGTTCCGCTGCTGGCATTGCTAAAACATCCCCTAACAAGTGGCGGCATGGCGATAGCAGATTTTCGGGAACTGGTGCGCGACCTTGAAATCATGGCGTTGCGCGGACCAAGACCCGGCCCTGGCCTTAAAGGACTAAGGAACGTCATCGGTAACGATCCTAAATCCGCACGCCTGCGCCCCCTTTTGAATATTTGTGAAGAAGCCTTGGCACCTTTGGTTGATGCACTGGCCAACGATCATGCTGATTACGAACACCTCCTCAATACACATATCAAAAGCGCTGAAACGTTAAGTCAGAACGACACGTTATCTGGCGCTGCGCGATTGTGGGCTGGCGAAGCTGGCGAGGCTGCTGCCAATTTTGTTGCCGAACTCGCCGATGCCATTGGCACGCTTGGTCCTTTGCCCGGTCGCGCCTATGCCGGGTTGTTCGATAGCCTGATGGCAGCGCGCGTCGTCCGACCCCGGTTTGGTGCACATCCACGCTTGTTTATCTGGGGTCTTTTGGAAGCCCGCCTACAGCACGCCGACGCGGTCGTCCTTGGCGGTTTGAATGAAGGGACGTGGCCGCCGACACCAGAAACCAATCCATGGATGAGCCGCCCAATGATGGGTGAAATGGGACTGGAGCCACCTGAGCGCCGTATAGGCCTGACGGCACACGATTTCCAGCAAGTCCTCAGCGCACCCAAGGTTTATCTGACACGCGCCGAACGGCTAGGTGGTGCACCAACCGTGCCATCTAGATGGTTGTTGCGACTAGATAATCTGATCGAACGCACAGGCGCCCAGGACATTGATAACCATGCGAAGCGAGGAGACTGGTTAAATCTGGTTGAAGCTTTAGACGACGCGCCTCGTATCATTCCGCAAGCTCCAAGACCTTGTCCGCCGCTTAGCGCACGTCCAAAAGGTCTATATGTGACACAGATCGAAACGCTCATTCGCGACCCTTATTCCGTTTATGCGCGGCACATCTTGAACCTTCGGGAACTTGATCCTATTGATGCAGACCCGGGTGCAGCAGACCGTGGCAATATCATTCACAAGGTCTTGCAGACCTTTATCGAGACGTATCCAACGACGATCCCGGAAGATGCCGAACGGCGCTTGTTAGAAATTGGCGAACATGAATTTGGTGATCATCTTTCGCGACCCGGTGTCCGCGCTTTCTGGTGGCCACGGTTTGAGCGTATCGCGGCCTGGTTTGTCGATTGGCAGCGTGAACGTCTGACCGCAGGTTGGGAAGTCAGCTTTGCTGAGGATACGGGCACACTTGTCGTTGATGCCGTTGAAGGTGGCTTCAAGATTTCTGCGAAACCAGACCGTATCGATTATCGCCCTGACATCGGACTATCGATTATTGATTACAAAACCGGGCAAGCACCTTCCAAACCCCAAGTCGAAAGTGGCCTCAGCCCGCAACTTCCCCTGGAAGCCCTCATCGCACAAAACGGTGGTTTTCTTAATGTACCTTCGAAACTAGCCGCTGAATTAATGTATGTCAGTTTGTCCGGTGGACGACAACCGGGCAAAGCAGAGCCGTTAAAAGTTGACGTTAATGAGGTCATCAAAAGTACCTGGGAAGGCGTCAGTAAACTGATTGTCGCCTTCTCCGATCCAAACCGCGCCTATCTGTCACGGCCACGGCCACAGTTTGAAAGCCGCTTTGGTCACTATGATCATCTGGCACGTGTGGGTGAGTGGCAGTCTGGTGGAGATGAGCCAGAATGACCGAATCACGCACCTTTAAAATCCGTAATAGGACCGGACAACAAATCACGGCGGCGACGCCAGAAGCCTCAGTTTGGGTGTCTGCAAATGCGGGCACAGGCAAGACCGGCGTGTTGGTGGATCGCATTTCAAGACTGCTGCTAAGCGGCGTTGAGCCTGAACGTATTCTATGTTTGACCTTCACCAAAGCGGCCGCTGCCGAAATGGCCAACCGCCTTACCGCTCTTTTAAGTGATTGGTCGGCGATGCCTGCAGAAGTTCTTGAAAAAGAACTTCAATCTCTTGGCGAAGCCCCCGTCAGTGCTGAACTGATCACCCGCGCACAGCGATTGTTCGCGTTGACTCTGGAAGCGCCCGAAGGTTTACGCATTCGAACCATTCACTCGTTCTGTGAATCGCTTCTTGGGCGATTCCCCCTCGAAGCACAGATTTCACCGGACTTCCGCGTGATGGATGAACGGGATCAACGGGAATTACAACTCGAAGCCCGCGACCGTGTGTTGAGCCAGGCCGAGGCGCACGGCACAGAATTGACTGATGCGCTCAGGGCCCTGGCTGGTCTCGTGAACGAAGAACAGTTCGCTGGTTTGATGAAAGAACTTGATGGTACGCGGACAAAATTTCGCGACGCAATTCGTACTCATCAAGATGCCGCCGGACTTTCATCCGCCGTCTATCAGTCATTAGGCATCTCGCCTGATACGACTGCCGACACCGTGATCCGGGGCGCCTGTGATATTGACAAAGCAAAGCGTATTGACCTCGAGCGTCTTTGTGACACATGGGATGATGGTGCCGGTCAGAATGTTGGCTTCGCAAAAGATGTGCGTTCGTGGTTAGTAATGCAGCCCGAAGTGCGCGCGGCACATTGGCTTGATATGTATTCACCGATCTTCTTAACAAAGCCTGGTGCGATCAAGGCAGACAAAACACTTATGTCAAAAGGCGCACTCACCAAAGACCCAAACGCCCTATCGATTGCGCACGCCGAAGGTGAACGCTGCCAAGCTGTGCGTGATCTATTGAAAGCAATCAACGTCGCATCGGCAACCAAGGCACTGATCCAGGTGGGCGCAGCGCTGATCGATGCCTATGAAGGGATCAAGCAAACCCGAGGCCGCCTGGATTATGATGACTTGATTGCGCGTGCATCGATGCTGCTTGATAGCCCTTCAGGCGTCAGTTGGGTGCACTACAAATTAGACGGTGGCATTGAGCACGTTCTTGTCGACGAGGCCCAGGATACTAGCCCTGAGCAATGGCGTGTGGTTGAAGAAATCGCATCGGACTTCTTTTCAGGTGAAAGCCGCCACGAGGAAATTTCAGAACGTCCGCGCACAGTGTTTGCTGTCGGTGACGAAAAACAATCGATCTATAGTTTTCAAGGTGCCGATCCGGTCATGTTCGGCAGCATGCGAGATCGCTTTGCAAACCGCGTCACAGCAATTGACCGCGTATGGAAACCCGTCGACATGGCGGAAAGTTTCCGCTCGGCCCCAGCCATTCTTAAAATCGTTGATCTTGTATTTGAGGCGCCAGAAACGGCAAAAGGTCTGAGCTTCAACGACAAGAAAATTGATCATTCTTCTGCGCGCCGCGGACAGGCAGGCGTGGTTACCTTGTGGCCGAAAGAAGAGCCGCAAAAAGATGATGGTAAGGATGATCCATGGGATCTGCCGTTGGATCATGTCAGCGGTGATAGTGCCGTTGGTCGCACCGCATTGCGTATCGCCGATACCATTGTCGGCTGGATTAAGAACAAGGAAGCCCTCCCCGCCCAAGGCCGTCCCGTGCGTCCAGGTGATATTCTGATTTTGCTTCAACGTCGCCAGCAAATGGCCGAAACCTTGGTTGCAGCACTTAAAGAACGCAACATCCCAGTATCCGGGCGCGATCGTATGATCTTGCCCGACCAGTTAGTGATCCAGGACCTCATTGCGCTTGGTCGCCTGACATTACTGCCCGAAGACGATTTGAATACGGCGACCGTTCTTAAAGGCCCCCTCGTTAGCCTGAGTGAAGATCAGTTATTTGAGATCGCACATAACCGAAGCGGACACGTTCTGATGTCGCTTGGCTCAAAAAAGTCAGATGATCCTGCGTTCGCTGCCGCCTGGGATAAAGTGGCGACGTGGCGTAACCGCGCCGACTTCATGCCACCGTTTGAATTCTTTTCAACGTTGCTGCATGCCGAAGGCGGAAGACGCACATTGCTGGCACAGCTTGGGCCCGACGCTGCCGACCCCATTGATGACTTTTTGTCCGCCGCATTAGAATTTGAACGCGACCATGTACCATCGATGGAAGGCTTCCTGCATTGGATCGAGACCGGTGCCGCCGAAGTCAAACGTGATCTGGAACAAGGCCGCAACGAAGTCCGGGTGATGACGGTGCACGGCGCTAAGGGTCTACAAGCGGAAATCGTGATCTTAGCCGATGCCTGTTCAGTGCCTGCGTCACAAACCGACGATAAAATTCACTGGCTTGATGACCCGGAAATTCCGATCTGGCCTGGCTACAGCGACAATGAAACCGAAGCCCTCAAAGCGATCAAAGAAACTCGCCGGGAAGCCACGTTCGAAGAATATCGACGTTTACTCTACGTCGCATTGACCCGAGCCAAAGACCGTCTGTATGTCACGGGCTTTACGAACAAGAAGTCCGTTAAAGAGCCTTCCTGGTATGACATGGTTGAAAACGCGCTCAGCCCCATCGGCGAGGCCATCGACGAACCCGACGGCCGGACGCGTATTGTCTATAGCGAGCCTCAAACCGCAGATCCTGACGGAAGTATTGACCGTGCAGACGAAGCCGCCCACGCCATTGCCTTACCCACATGGGCGAGCGTGCCGCCGAATGATGAACCCAATCCGCCAAAGCCTTTGAGCCCGTCTCGTCCAGACGATGAGGAACCTCCGGTCAGGTCGCCGTTAAGCACGGATGATGGTCAACGCTTTAAACGCGGCAACGTCGTGCACGCTTTGATGCAAACATTACCAGAGCTGCCCGCTGACCTGCGCCGCGATGCCTGCGCGCAGTATATCGGGCGTCCAATGCATAGATTCGACACGGCTCAGCAATTGGCACTGGTTGGTGAAGTCATGGCCGTGCTCGAACATCCAGATATCGCAGCCGCGTTTGGTCCAGGATCACGCGCCGAGGTGCCTATTGCAGGCACCATTCAAACCGCTGAAGGACCACGTGTCGTCTCCGGGCAGATTGACCGGCTAATATATACGGGTGAAGACGTTTTAATCGTCGATTTTAAGACAAACCGGCCTCCACCATCAGATCCAGCGGATGTGGCACCTATCTATCTTCGACAAATGGCAACGTACCGGGCCGCGATGGCAACAATCTTTCCGAACAAGCCAGTTCGATGCATCCTATTGTGGACAGATGGGCCCAAGTGGATGGAATTGCCGGACAATTTTATAACCCCCTACACGCCTTGACGATGCACCTGCACCTACCTAGATTCAACATAACAACGGAGATCGGTGCCAAAGAAGCATCGTCTATTAATGTATAAGAATTTGAAGGGATTATCCTTATGCCCAAACAAGTAACTGACAGCTCATTTCAAACCGACGTTCTAGGCGCCGAAGGCCCTGTGGTCGTTGATTTCTGGGCTGAATGGTGCGGACCATGTAAGCAGATCGCGCCTGCGCTCGAAGAGATTTCTGCGGAAATGGGTGACCGCGTCACCATCGCCAAGATCAATATTGACGACAATCCAGAAACACCAAGCAACTATGGTGTTCGTGGAATTCCGACGTTAATTATGTTCAAGAATGGTGAAGTTGCTGATACCAAAGTTGGTGCGCTGCCTAAGAACCAGCTCCAGCAGTGGATTGAGCAGAACCTATAATTCAACGACCCACTGGGTCTTGTTGACGATTAGAGACCCCGCCCTTCAAAGGCGGGGTTTCGTTTTATGAGGTGTGTTATGAGCGAACTAGAAATTAAACAAATCCCGGTCCTGAACGACAACTATGTGTATCTGGCTCATTGTCCAGAAACCAAGCAAACAGCTGTTGTTGATCCTGCTGTCGTTGGCCCCGTGCTCGACGCCCTAAAAGAAGCCGGTTGGACGCTCACACATATCCTCAACACGCACCACCATGGGGACCACACCGGCGGCAATCTCGAACTTAAAGCTGAAACCGGATGCACCATCGTCGGCCCACGCGCAGACCGTGATCGCATTCCTGGCATTGATATCGAGGTCGGTGACGGTGATAGCTACCAACTGGGGAATGCCACAGCGACGGTGTTTGATGTCCCCGGTCATACACGTGGCCATATCGCGTTTTGGTTTAAGGGCGCTGACGCCCTGTTCTGTGGCGATACGTTGTTTGTTATGGGCTGCGGACGCTTGTTCGAAGGCACGCCAGCACAGATGGTCAATTCTCTTTCAAAGTTTGATGATCTTCCTGGCGAGACCCGCGTCTACTGTGCGCACGAATATACCCAAAGCAATGGACGCTTCGCCTTAACTGTAGAGCCGCAGAACGACGCACTCGTCAATTTGATGAAAGATGTCGACGCCAAGCGCGCCAAAGGAATTCCAACCGTACCATCAACGCTAGCGCAGGAACGCGCGACCAACCCGTTCCTCCGGCCATCCAGTGCCGACCTACAGGCAACCGTCGGTCTTGTCGGGGCTGATATTGTTGATGTGTTTGCCGAAGTACGCCGCCTTAAGGATTCTTTTTAAACTACGAAGGCCTGACGGGCTCAACATTGCTGCGCTCGTCCCGCTCTGCAGTTTCTTCAGTTTCCATCTTCAAACGGCTCTCAATGAGCTCGCCTGCGCGGTCCAAAATTGGATAGGCAACTGACGTCAGATGGCCGTTGATACGCTTAAGGTCACGCAAGACATCCAAGTGGAGTGAACTCGTTTCAATCGAGTCCGGGCGACCTTCTCCAATACGCGCGTAATGCGTTTCAGCATAATTCCGCTCAAGGTCGCGCACAGAAACCTTTTGTTGGATAAGACGGCGTGCCATCTCAATATCGCCCGTCATAAAGACGTTCATCGCAAGATCAAAGTTCTCAAGAATATGGCCGTGGAATATTTCTAGTTCTTCGAACCCTTCAGTTGAAAAACTCGCACGCTTTTTAATTTTCTTTGCAGCGAGGTCCATCAGGTTCTTGTCGATGATATCTCCGATGTGTTCGAGATTCGTCGTGAAGCTCAGCACTTCGACATTCCGCTCACTCTCAGTGGTATCAAGTTCCTCGCGGCTGAGGCGCGTTAGATAAAGCTTTATCGCTTCATGCAGTTGATCAACGACGTCATCTTTACGTTCAATCTCACGCAGTAATTCAGGATTGTTACCTCGAAATACTTCCAAGCTTCCAGCGAGCATACCGCGGACGGCATCGCCCATTGATAAAGATTCCCGGGCCGCACATGAAAGGGCAACGGCCGGTACGTCGAACGAACTTTGATCCAAATACTTTGGTGCACCTGGATCTTCGCTCGCAAGCTCCGACGGGAGAAAACGCTTGGTCAATCGATGCGCAAAAGATACGAACGGCAAAAACACGAGTGCCAATCCGACATTAAAAGCGGTATGGAAGTTCGCGACCATATGTGACGGATCACTGCTGAGCATCGCCAGGTATGGCTGCACCCATGGCAAAATCGCTACAACCGCTAAGACACCAGTTGCACGCATCATAAAGTTGCCAAGTGCAACGCGCCGACCCGCTGGCTTTTCACCCAGCGTCGCAATCACCGGAATGATACCGCCACCAAGGTTTGCGCCCAATACCATCGCAAGTGCGAGTTGCATATTCAGAACCTGAAGTGCCGTCAGTGACATCACGAATAACACAACGGCGACGCTCGAATGAGCGATCCAGGTCAGCAGCCCTGTGAGAAATACTGCAAGCAAAAGCTCATCACTCAAAGGTTGCACAATCAGTGAGAGCACTTCGCTTTCTCTTAACGGGACAGACGCTTGTCCAATCAGCTTTAACGCAAGCAAGATAAGACCAAGACCGATCGCTGCCCGTGCCAGACTTCGTCGCTTACTCTTTTCAGAGCTTAAGAACGCGATCACACCGCCGCTAATAAGCATCGGCGAAAGCCATGTGAGATCGAATGATAAAACCTGCACAACAATCGTTGTGCCAACATCCGCGCCCAGAATGATCGCAAGCGCGGCGGCACCGCCGATTAAGCCACGTCCGGCGAAGGATGATAAAATCAGCGTGGTCGCGGTGGAACTTTGTAGAACCGTCGTAACGGCAAAACCTACACCAAACCCCTGGACCGGCTTCCCCGCAGACATCGCCAGCATGCGCCGCAGCTCGGCACCAAACGAGCGCATGACCCCAGTGCGCACCATTCGTATGCCCCAGAGCATCAGCGCCACACCACCAAAGATATTGATTAAGATTTCCACGAAGCCATTATTTCCTTTTGATACTTAAACGCCCGATAATGTTGATTATTGCCTTATAGTGACCGAACGTCTACGCGAATTTTTTACCCTAGTCCCCAGTGCCCTGCACCGACTGCGGCACCGTTGTTGCATATTCATATTTCACGCGTCGCAACACCTCAACGGATCCATACAGTGCAAGCCCACCAATGAGACCTGCGACGATTAGATCGGGGATACCGCTGCCACTGCTCCAGACGCCTAAAGCGGCAAATACGATGGCAATATTCGAGATCGCGTCATTCCGAGAACACACCCAGACCGAGGCCATGTTCGCGTCAGTATTACGGAACTTGTACAGCATCACTGCACAAACGATATTTGCCACAAGTGCTAGAATAGCGACGCTACCCATCACTGCATAAGGTGGCACTGTACCGGCATACCAATGGTAAATAATGCTTCCAGCGACCCAGACTCCAAACAAGCCCATCGTGACGCCTTTCAAGAATGCAACATGCGTTCGCCATCTTAACGCCATGCCTAGAACAGCAAGAGACAATGTATAATTCGCCGCGTCACCAAAGAAGTCTACGGCATCAGCCTGCAAACCAACTGACCCGCTCAACCAGCCCGATGAGAATTCAACAACAAACATCGTCATGTTGATGATCAACGCCGCCCACAGCGCCTTCCGCATTTGAGGATTTACAGCGCCATCATGATTACAGTGGTTACACATCGCACTCATGCGCTGCTCTCCTCGTGTTCATGCTCATGCTCAAGCGCGTGTTCGGCCATATCGAATAAAATGCGCCGAACATGCGCATCGGCTGCAGTATAAAAAATCTGTTTCCCTTTGCGCTTGGAGCGAACAAGACGCGCTGCCTTTAAAAGACGCAAATGATGGCTGGTCAATGAGGGTGAAATCTTCAACATGCGTGCGATATCACCAGCGGACACCGGCTCACCCAGGCACGTATAAACAATGCCCAATCGTGATGGGTCACCTAGTAATCGGAACAGGTCAGCGATCTCGCTTCGAACATCCAGATCCAAGTCTTTATACTGTGCGGCGCGTTTCTTTTTCGATAAAGCCATCACATACACTTAAACAACTGTTTAAGTGTTGTATAGTTTTTATTAAACTTTGTACGATGGCCATGTATCACTCAGGCGGTATCCAGACGGCCAAGGATCGTCTGGATCCAACATATGTTGATAGACACCTGTAATCCAACCCCGCCCGGTTATTTCAGGAACAATGCCAGTTTTCTCACCGATCATCGCTTCACCAATAATCTTACCTCGAAACGTCGACCCAATTATCGAATGCGCTGTGAAAGTATCACCAACCTTCATCTGACCCTTGGTGTGAAACAAAGCCATCCTGGCCGAAACCGCTGTCCCCGTAGGTGAACGATCAATTTTCCCCGGCTGAATAGCCACAGCAGATTTCGCACGCAGGGACGTCCCATCTTGCTCAAGCGGGCCCGCAAACAGACAGAACGAGATATGCGCCCATTCCGGGTTTTCAGGATGCTCAAATCTCAAAGTTGCATTGGCGGCATCCGTGATCTTAACGCCAAGCTCCGCCAGCTGTTGGGCTTCAGCATCTACGATGACAAACGTATCTCCACCATAGGCCGTGTCGACACGAATTTCACCCAAACCCGGCACCGACAAAAGCACACCCGTTTGACCAACAAAGGAGGGCAAATTTTGCACGGTGATGCTTTCTGCCTTCCCATTTTTACATTGTGCCCGCACCCGAACTAAACCGCCTGGTGCTTCGAGAACCATTTCAGTCACGGGTTCGCTCATAGGAATGATGCCGCTGTCTAACAACACGGTGGCAACACATATGGAATTGGACCCTGACATTGGGGGTGTATCTTCAGGCTCCATAATAATGAAACCCATTTGCGCGTCGGGATGTCGTGCTGGCACCAACAAATTGATATGTCTGAAAACACCGCCTCGAGGTTCGTTCAAAAGAAAGTTCTGTAAGGATTGATCTTCAGCAATCCAATTGCGTTGCGCCCAAAGCGTATCACCTGGCGGAGGTGCAACACCTCCAACAATAACATCACCAATCTCGCCTTCGGCATGGCAAGAAATCACATGAATGGTTTTGCTCGTGCGCACCGGCAAGCCCCCTTTACTAACCTTAACGACATCATCAAGTATGATATCAAACCCTCCTTAACTCAAAGAGCTAAGAGGGCTCATAACGGAACTGATCAACATACTCGCTTCGAATATCCAGATCAGATTTTTATACTGTGCTGCAAGGTTTTAGATAAAACCATAGCATGCACTTAATCCGTTGTTTAAGTGCGTGCTATGGTTCTCAGAGATTTTAGACTCCAATGATAAGTCATCATCATTTGAAGCATGTTCATTAGGAGGAAAGATGCAAACATATCAAGGCTCATACCATTGCGGCGCAGTGGTGTTTGAAATAGATACCGTTTTGACTGAATTCACGACATGCAACTGCTCGCTATGTCGAGAGAAAAATGCCGTCATGACCAAAGTTCATGAGAGTGCATTCAGACTTTTAAAAGGTAAAAATGTACTCGGACTTTACGAGTGGAATGCGCATATTGCCAAACATCATTTTTGCAATATATGTGGCATTTATACGTTCCATCGCAAACGGGTAACGCCAGACTATTTCGGCATCAACGTAAATTATTTAGACGGTATTGATATCTCAAGCATACCCGTGATCAAAACGGATGGTGCGAACATGTCCGTTAATAAAAACCACGATACCGATTGAACACTATTTAAGCTAAACTGTTATGCAGCAGCCTAAGCAGGCGCTTTGCCAACTTTCCTGTCGTAATCTTCCATTAGCTGACGTGAAATATCGCCCGGCGTGAATGAATACTCTGCGATTGAGCCAACAGGCGTCACTTCTGCCGCTGTCCCCGTTAGGAAGCACTCAGACGCATCGGCCATTTCTTCTGGCATAATCGCACGCTCAACAACTTCGATACCGCGCGCCCGCGCAAGATCAATAACCGTACTACGCGTGATGCCATCCAGGAAACAGTCTGGCGTTGGCGTATGTATTTTACCGTCTGACATCAGAAAGAAGATATTCGCACCCGTCGCTTCAGCAATCTGACCGCGCCAATCTAACATCAACGCGTCCTGAAAACCCTCTGCCTCAGCGGTATGCTTGGAGAGCGTACAGATCATATAAAGACCCGCGGCTTTCGCATGGACAGGTTCCGTCTCAGGGCTTGGTCGCTTCCACTTTGAAATCTGCAACTTGATGCCTTGCATCCGTAATTCAGGCGAGAAGTACGAAGGCCATTCCCAGGCAGCGATCGCCACGTTAATACGGTTGTCTTGGGCAGATACACCCATCATTTCAGAACCACGCCACGCGATGGGGCGAATATATCCATTCGTGATGCCATTGGCTTCACAGACGGCATTGCTGGCAGCATCAATCTCTTCGATGCTGTATGGTATTTTGAACCCCAGCTCGCCCGCTGAATAAAACAATCGCTCGGTATGTTCACGCAGCTTGAAAATAGAGCCGCTATACATACGCTCACCTTCAAACACTGAAGACGCATAGTGTAAGCCGTGCGTGAGGACATGGACCTGCGCATCACGCCATTCCATAAACTCGCCGTTGTACCAAATCTTACCGTCACGATCTGCGAAATTGGGACCAGCCATTGTAATATTCTTTCGTGTCTTGATTGTTGGTATCGTATAAATTGCGTGAATTATCAGCAATGCCAATAGTATGTCAATATCACTGACCAATATTGTTGACAGGCAGCTACAGCTTAGCGACTCTTGCGTATGTCTGACCCACAATCACGTGGCCGCCCGCGCGCCAATCCGTTGTTCCTTCGGGATGAAGATTTGCGTGAAGCGCTGGAGCTCTTGTTCTTTTCCTATCGTGACTTCACAGGCGAAGCCGATGCAGTTCTTGATACGTATGGCTTTGGTCGGGCGCATCATCGAATTATCTATTTTGTCGGCGCAAATGAAGGTATTTCAGTCGGCGAACTTTTGTCTATTTTGAAAATCACAAAACAAAGCTTATCGCGTGTCTTAAGCCAGCTTGTCGAAGAAGCGTTCATCGAACAGACAACGGATAAAGGTGATCGACGTCGGCGGCGGCTTTATTTAACTGATAAGGGACGCGCGCTTGAGACCGAGCTAACACAGCGCCAAAGTCGCTTGATCGCAGACGCATATAGAGAGTCTGGAGCCGAGGCCGTGGCTGGTTTTCGTACCGTTTTACGTGGCCTGATAAACAAAGAAGATCGCGGGCGCGTTTTGCGCCGAGATACTGACGCTTTATAACGCGACACAAATGCCTTTAGAATGTGCGCATGAAAAATAATTCTATCGAAGATATGCCTCATGTCCTTGTCGTCGATGATGATGATCGGCTACGGACATTGCTGGCAAAGTATCTAGGCGACAATGGATTCATTGTGACGCCCGCTGATGGCGCTGAAGAAGCTCGGCGGCGTATGCAAAGTCTGACCTTCGACATTATTGTTCTCGATCTCATGATGCCAGGCGAGACCGGACTAGAGTTTGCCGAAAAACTGCGCCCAAAGAACAATGTTCCAATCTTGATGTTAACGGCTATGGGCGAAGCTGAAGATCGCATCCGCGGGCTCGAGAAAGGTGGTGACGACTATTTGACCAAACCTTTCGAGCCCCGTGAATTACTATTGCGCCTCCACAACATTCTTAAACGCGCGCGACCGGGGCCCGTACCAAATCATGAATTAATATTTGGCGATGCTGTGTTTTCAATGGAGCGCGGCGAAATGCGTCGCCGTGGCCGCCGCATTCATCTAACAGAAGTAGAAGCGTCGCTGCTTCGCGCTCTTGGTGCGGCGCCTGGCAAGCCTATGACTCGCGAGACACTTATTGAAGCAACAAATGCCGGCGGCGAAGGACGTGCCATTGACGTACAAGTGACGCGTTTGAGGCGCAAAATAGAGAAAGACCCACGTGAACCTCGCTATCTCAAAACAGTACGTGGCAAAGGATATGTATTGTGGCCGGACAACCACTAAGCCTTCTCGTGAAAAGGTTTTTACCTAAATCACTTCTTGGTCGCTCATTGCTGATCATTGTGACCCCGCTCGTCCTGCTTCAGATTGTCTCGGCTATCATATTTTTTGAAACCCATTGGGATAAAGTTACCCTTCGATTAGCAAAGTCCGTTGCTGGTGACACCGCTGCTGTTGTCACGTTGATGCGGCGGTTCCCAGGTCCAGAAAACCATGACTGGATTTTTCATACGGCAGCAATCCATTTCGAATTTAAAACCACGTTTAAAGAGGGTGAGATTCTACCAAACCAGCCGCCTGCCCCTGATAGCTTGCTTGAAGACATGTTAACCGATTCACTTAAGTCATTCGTCAACAAGCCTTTTCGTCTCAACACGACGTCGCTTGATAAGAATGTATCTATTGAAGTGCAATTAGCAGATGGCGTGCTCAACATTGTCACAACACGCAAACGCCTATTCAGCTCAACAACCTACGTATTCGTCTTATGGATGGTTGGTACATCACTCATCTTGTTTGCCGTCGCTATGGCTTTCATGCGCAATCAGGTCAAACCTATTCGCCGCCTGGCAGATGCCGCTGACGATTTTGGTAAAGGTCGTGCGAGCGAAGTTTTCAAACTCGAAGGTGCTACCGAGGTGCGCCAAGCTGCCAGCGCATTTGCCGCGATGCGTGATCGGATTAGACGACAGATTGCCCAACGAACAGATATGCTATCAGGCGTATCCCATGACTTGCGGACCCCTCTCACGCGCATGAAGTTGCAGCTCGAAATGCTCGGATCTAACGACGACACGCAAGCCATGAAAGATGATATTGGCGAGATGGAACGGATGCTTGAGGGATACCTTGCCTTTGCGCGCGGCGAAGGTGGTGAAAATCCTGAAATCACAGACCTCTCATCTCTCTTACACGATGTGTCTGAGCAAGCACGACGATTAAATGCGCGGATCGACCTTCATACTGAAGGACGAATCGATATGACGTTGCGACCAAATAGTTTCCGTCGCTGCATAACTAATCTTATCGAAAATGCGATGCGCTATGCTGAGCATATTTCCATTCGAGCAGGGGTCCGTGATGACGCCGTAGAAATCGTCATCGATGATGACGGCCCCGGCATCCCTGAGGATCAGCGCGACGAAGTTTTCCGACCATTCTACCGTTTAGAAGGTTCGCGAAATCAAGGCACGGGCGGCGTTGGGCTTGGCATGTCGATCGCTCGTGACGCCGTGCAGGGTCATGGTGGTGAGATTAAACTCGAAGAATCACCCATGGGCGGTTTGCGCGTCTGGATACGCTTACCTTTATAAGCCGTCATTTAGTCTTCAAAAATCTGGCCATTACTTTCCAGCCACATCAATGCAGGTCACTGCTTACAATAGTATCACGTTACCAAGGACGTTCTTCGTTGATCGTCCAAGGATCCGCATCGACGGGCCATACCGGGCGCGCAATTCGCTTGTGAGCGACCTTGGTTATATCCCACTCGAGTGTTCCGGGTGCCGCACAGTAAATGATGTTCTTCGCAATGGGCGAATATCCGGCGTGAAAATGCTGCATAGATTTTACGACCAGAATACGCTGCTTCAGAGGATCAATCCCTAAAGCTTCAAAGAAATGCGGCATCGTGTTTTGTGTGCGTGATGAATGGATAATGATATCAATCCCCTCCGCATGAACCCATGCGGCATCCCCTAAGTAGCGTTGCGAGCCGCCTAGGCTTTCAACATACGCATCACGAATGATATTCTTAACTTCAACATATAAGTCTAGAGGGTCACCAGAAACAGGGCCGGACTTGCCGCCAATACGAAGTTGGAATTTAGCACCCACACCTGCACCGACGCATATGCCTGTTGCAACCGGATCCCATAGACCGCCCACCGCTACCATGCCAATACCGCGCTCGAGCATACGACGAACAATAAACGTACTATCCCCTGGGGCACCACCACCTGGGTTATCCGCCATATCAGCAATGACGACAGGGCCGTCAGTGTCTGCCAAAGCATTCGTAATCGCTGTTTCAACATCAACAAATACAGGCGTGATCTCGTCTCTGATTTCCCAAAGTTCACGGCCTAACTGTTCCGCCAATTGGTCGCCTTTAATTTTGTCGTTATCCGTCACCACAATCACGCGCGTACCTTCTGCCGGCACATCACCCCATGGGAAGCCATGACCAAGCGACACTGACAGAACGCCATCTTTGCCTTCAAGTGACGTCATTCGCGCGACAAAAGAACTCATCGGCTCGCGGGTCGTATGATAGCAACCGATCATACGGCAATCGAAATGACTGATGACAGGCTTCAGGGTGCCTTCAAACGTTGGCTCCATGATGCGCCATAAGTCCTCAGCCCGCTCGCGGCTGTCGGTGTGCGGATATTCTTTATAGATCACAATTGCTGTCACTTCAGAGACAAACTGCCGCGTGATATGGCAATGCAAATCCAACTCGGCACCCAACGGAATATCGGGACCAACGATCTCGCGAATTCTATGCACAAGATCGTCTTCGCAATCATCATAACCTTCGGCAACCATCGCCCCGTGCAGGCTAAGCATCACGCCTTCAACCGGCATCGCAGCTTTAAGGTCAGTCAAAATTTCATCGCGTAAATCTTCATACACTTTACGGACCGTAATCCCGGATGGTGTCGCGAATGCTGACAAGCTCTCAACAACCTCCCAGCCTTTGGCTTTTGCATGTTCACGCCAAATCACCAACGGTGCACCAAACATATGCGGGACGGGTCCATGATCCCCACCTCGGACAAGATGGGAGTCTTCGAAAGCTGCCAAATCAGTCGGGAGTGGCGCTGAGGTATGGGTTTCTGTACCCAGACAAGCCGTAAAGAGCTTCATGAAATGTCAGCCTTTCTTATGGTTTTAAATTAGAGCTTTTTAATATCGGGAATGGGTCGTGCGGTCGCAGGGTTGGCTGCAAGAACACGCTCAAGAGACGCGGCAACTTCGAGCACGTGACGATCCATACCCGGCGCACCAAGTATCTGAATGCCAAACGGCATCCCCTGATCATCAAGGCCACATGGCAACACGGCACCACATGCCATCGCCATTGTTGGCGCATAGGATAAAGCCAGCCAGCGCATATACGTTGGCATTTCTTCACCATCGATCTCAGATACAAACCAGTCACTATGCGGAAATGGCGTCACTGCTGCGGCAGGACAGATCACCACATCAACGTCATCAAAAAGGCTGAGCCAATTACGCGCGATTGTTGATTGTTGAACGTGCGCACGCGCAACGTCTTCCAATCCGTAAAGCAGACCACGGTCAACATTATCGACCACATTCGGGCTAATATTATCGCGGTGGTTTTTAACCCGTTCACCGTGTGCACCAACGAAAACAACACCGCGCAACACTTCAAAGCAATCATGTATATTGCTGAAATCAGGGTCTCTATCCTGCGCTTCGGCAAATACACCTCGGAAACTATCCGTGCGTTCATTGAACAGCTTACGGTACGCTTTTGAAACTGGTGCTGCGCCCAAATCTATCGACATGGCGACGCGGATTGAGCCTAAGTCGGCCTCGTGCATTGGATCAAACAAGGCCGGATCAAGATTGCCAGAATGCGGGTCGCGCGGGTCAATAGACGCCTGTGCTGATAACAACAACGCCGTATCGTGAACGTTACGACCCATCGGCCCTAGAACTGAGAATGGCAAAAGTCCAGCTGGTTTGGATTCAGATGGCACAACACCCGGCGACGGACGAAACCCAACGACGCCGCAATAAGCAGCTGGGGTGCGCAAACTGCCACCATAATCTGAGCCACTCGCGATAGGCACCATGCCAGCAGCGAGTGCGACAGCAGAACCACCAGAAGACCCAGCACATGTTTTCGTTGGATCAAACGGATTGCCCGTTGCACCAAATACAAGGTTTCGCGTATTGGCACCGGCACCGAATTCAGGTGTGTTGGTTTTACCAATAACAATACCACCCTCGTCGCGCACATTCGCGACGGAAACCTGATCGGCCTCCGGGATATTGTCGGCATAAATTTTCGAACCAAAAGTCGTCAACACGCCTTCGGTTGATTCCAAGTCTTTAATGCCAACAGGAAGGCCATGCAAAACACCAAGGAAATCACCATCCATGACAGCTTGTTCCGCAACTTTTGCTTCGTCCCTTGCCCGGTCAAAACACTTCGTCACCATGGCATTGAGTGTGCCGTCGACGGCCTCGGTCCGGGCAATACAGCTATCCAGAAGCTCAACAGGTGAAATCTCTTTATTGCCAATACGTCGACGCAGATCGACTGCGGTTTCATCACAAAGCTCAGTCATATCAATCCTACTTTCTTAAGTGCTGGCGGGTGTTTTTCCATCCCCAAGATCCCACCAAAGGCCAGTCATAATTTGCAGCGCGCTTCGGCAAACCGGGGCCAAAACATGTTCGTTAGGGGCATGCTGTGAGCAACCGGCATATGAATGCGGCACCCAGATCGTTGGTAATCCAAGAATTTCTGCGAACACATCATTTGGCAGCGTACCACCAAGGTTTGGCAACACAGCCACTTCTTGTTTCGCTGTTGTTTCAATCGATTTAATTGCCCATTGCGCCCATGGGTGATCTGGATCAAGACGGGTTGCGTTCATAAAATCGCGTTCCGCCGTCAATTCAATATTTTCAAAACCTTGTGCATCCAAATGTTTGCGGAGAGCCGGTAAAAAGCCCATCGGGTCTGTGCCAACAACATAACGAATATGGCCATACGCAACAGCACGCGGCGGAATAGCATTCACCGGATTGCGGGGATTGCCCGTCTCAAACGCACGAATTTCAAAAGTGTTCCAACCAAACACTTTTTCTTCTGGTGTTAATCCAGGCTCGCCCCATTCAGGATCGATTTCAGGCGCATCATCACCGCCACCTACTTCAAGCTTTGCAATTGCGCGGCGTACAGAGTTTGTCATTGGCTCTGGGCGCCAGTCTTCGATCAACAATTTACCCTTGGCATCGACAACACTTGCCAACGCATGGGACATGATCACACCTGGGTTCGCCAACAAGCCGCCCCAATTGCCCGAATGATGGCCACCATCGCGAAGCTCTAGGCTCATCTTAAAGTTAAAGACACCGCGTGATCCCATGAAGACCGTTGGCATGCCCGGCTGTAAACGAGGACCATCTGACGCGATGAATACGTCTGCTTTAAATAAATCTTTGTTCGCTACGCAGAATTCCTTGAGCCCCGGAGAGCCACACTCTTCACCGGTTTCAATCAATGCAACAACGTTAAAGCCAAGGCTTCCGCGCGCTTCGATCACGGCCTTCATCGCCGCCAAATTGATAGTGTGCTGGGCCTTGTTGTCAGCCGTCCCGCGGCCGTACCAACGCTCACCCTCTACGGTGATCTCCCAGGGATTAAGGCCTTCACGCCACTGGTCATCATAACCGCGCACCACATCCCCGTGCCCATAGGTCATGACCGTTGGCAAATCCGCACCTTCAGTTCGCGTTGCCACCAATAATGGCCCGGCATCTGCGCGCGGATTTTCATGGATTTCACACTCGAAGCCAATGGCTTGCAGGTAAGGCGTCATCTCATCGGTGAGGTAATGATAAAGTTCTGGTCGACGCTCAGGCTCGGGACTTTCTGTGCGGATCGCTACGCGGCGTGCGAGGTCCTGCATAAAATCACCATCATCGAAGTATCCTTCGATGGCTGAAATAGCACTATCTCTGCTCATGGTTTCCATGCTGTTGTTTCGTCTCCCAAGTCTCAATAAACGCCACTGACAAGGCCCATGCCCTCGCGCGTCAGGGACCATAAAATATGTTCATTGGGCGCGTGCTGCGAACATCCCGTATAGCTCAACGGCATCCACACAAACGGAATACTCAGCACATCCTGGAATACATCATTGCAGATTGAGCCGCCAGAATTCGGAATCATGACAGGGACTTCACCTGTGGTCCGCTCAACAGCACGACGCATCCATTGCGCCCATGGGTGATCGGGCGGAGTCCGCGCCGCATGGAACACTGCGTCATTACCTTCAAACGGTTTCGTAATCACAACCTGCTCAAACCCGTGCGCGTCGAGGTGTTTGCGTAAATTCTCTTCGACTTTGTTAAGGTCCGTACCCACAACAAATCTCAGCTGACAGCTCGCCCGTGCACGTGGCGGAATAGCATTAACAGGATTACTTGGGTTGCCTGTCACAAACGCTAGCACTTCAAAACTATTCCAGGCATAGACTTTTTCGGCCGAGGTTAAGCCAGGCTCACCCCAGCTTTGATCAATCGTAGGCGCATGAGCACCTCCATCACGCTCGACGCCGTTAAGTGCTTCGCGCACTGAATTCGCAATCGGTCCTGGCGTCCATCCGTCGACAAGAATTTTGCCTTTGGAGTCCGTAATACAAGCAACGGCATGGCTAAGTACAATACTCGGATTGGATAACAAGCCTCCCCAATTACCTGAATGATGGCCACCCTCTAGGGCTTCGATCAACAGATCAAAATTCAAACATCCCCGATTACCCAGGTTAAGGTTGGGCTTGGTGATATCCACGCGAGGACCATCGGAGGCAAAATAAGCATCGGCCATGAAAGCATCTTTATGAGCCGCAACCAGTTCGCTCAAACCTTTGGAGCCATTCTCTTCACCTGTTTCAACCATGAACTTGGAATTAAATCCGAGCCGGCCACGGGTTTCGATAACGGCTTTCAGTGCGCCCATGTACGTTGTGTGCTGCGCCTTATTGTCTGCAGTACCCCGACCATAAACATGATCACCGTCACGGCTTAGGACCCATGGCCCCTCACCTTTGGTCCAGCGATCAGCTTGCCCACATACTGCATCACCATGCCCATATCCCAAAATTGTTGGTAAGGCTAAGTCTTCGATGCGCGTTGCCAGCAGAACCGGGCCTTGACCCTCGAACGGGTTGTCATAGACTATAACCTCATAGCCTATGTCTTCGAAGTCCGGACGGATGAATTTTTCGAGATAACGATAGAGTTCTGGAAGCTGAGAAGGTTCCTGACTCTCTGTCTGAACCGCGACACGTTTTGATAATGTTTCGAAATAACCTTGGTCGTCATCAAACCATGCCAAAGCATTGGCAATTGCTGTGTCGCGATTACTCATGATGCTTGTCGCCCTTTACCCTCATTCTCGTCATACAAATGGCATTCAGCAAAATCACCGTCCCGCGGAATAGCCTTAGGCGCGACAGCCGAGCAATGATCCATAACTTTTGCACAGCGTGGATGGAACGTGCAGCCCGACGGCGGATTGACCGGGTTCGGGTAAGCCGCACCTAATTGCGTATCAGGCACACCCATCGACGGGTCAGGCGTTAAAACAGAATCTAGAAGCGCACGTGTGTAAGGATGTTCTGGCGCGGCGAATAAACTTTCGACATCTTTTTGCTCAACAATGCGGCCCAAGTACATCACGGCAACCTTGGTTGCGATGTGCTCAACCACAGCCAGATTGTGGCTGATGACAATATAGGTAAGATTCAACTCTTTGCGTAAGTCTTGTAACAAGTTGAGAATCTGTGATTGCACAGACACATCGAGTGCTGATGTCGGTTCATCACAAATCACCACTTCAGGGTTATTGATCAAGGCGCGCGCAATTGCCACACGTTGACGTTGGCCACCAGAAAGCTGGTTCGGGAAGTTGTTAAACAGTATAGCTGGCAAGCCAACCATTTCCATCATCTCTTCGCCACGTCTGCGCCATGTTTCAGGATTCGGGTCACCCTGTACCCTCAATGGCAGCGTAATAATAGATCCAATCGATTTTCTTGGGTTAAGCGATGAATAAGGGTCTTGGAAGATTGGCTGAACCAAACCGGCGAGCTTCAGTCGATCAATATCCGACACAGGCTCGCCCCCGAATTTTATCGTGCCTTGGCTTGGTGGCAGTAAACCCAAAAGCATTTTTGCCAAAGTTGTTTTGCCACAACCCGACTCGCCCACAAGAGCCAACACGTCACCGCGTTCGACTTCGAGGGAAATCCCGTTCACAGCATGCAACGGTTTCTTACCGCGAAACGCACCCGCTGAAATCATAAAGGTTCGCGTTACGTCTTTGGCACTGATGACTATGTCGCTCATGCGACCCCCTTTTTGCGTGCATTTGCATCGCAGGTCTCGTTATCCAAAAGGCATCGATATTCATGGCCAGCCTCAGCCGCGCCCTGCATATCAATATTTTCTGCAACACATTCATCCATCGCATAAGGACAACGTTCGGCAAAGTGACAAGCACTAAACTTTCCAATTAAAGATGGAACGATGCCTGGGATTGATCCTAACGGCTTGCTTCGATCCGTTTTGCCCGGAATTGGAATACACTCAAGCAAGCCTTGAGTGTAAGGATGTGTTGGCCGGTTAAATACTTGTTCGGCAGTGCCCTGCTCAACAATCTGACCTGCATACATGACGGCAACCCGGTCCGCGATCCGTGCCACCACACCCAAATCGTGGGTGATCAAGATCAAGCCCATATCAAATTCACGCTGCAGTTCTGCGAGCAACAGAAGAATCTGCGCCTGAATGGTAACATCCAGCGCTGTCGTCGGCTCGTCTGCAATAATCAGGTTTGGCCCACACATCAATGTCATGGCAATCATCACACGTTGGCGAAGACCGCCAGATAACTGGTGAGGGTATTGGCTCAAACGGCTTGCAGCACCGGTAATACCTACTTTTTCAAGCAAGTAAATTGCGCGTTCACGGGCTTCAGCGGTCGAGACGTTTTTGTGCCGCTTGATGCCCTCTTCCATTTGATTGCCAATGGTGTAAGCCGGGTTAAGGCTGGTCATTGGTTCTTGGAAGATCATGCCCATGGTGTTGCCACGGATATCAGACATGCGACGCTCACCAGCGCTCAACATATCTTCGTCCGCAAGATTTAAGACATTGGCCCCTCGGAACGCCTTGGACGGTAACAAGTCCATCACCGCTAAAGATGTCAGTGATTTTCCACAACCAGATTCGCCAACAATACAAAGTGTCTCACCCCGGTCAACATGAAAGGAAATACCCTGCACGGCATGCAACATGCCACCCCCGACGGGAATGTCGACTGTGAGATTTTCAACCTCAAGAATACGATCACTCATTGTCACCTCTAATTCCGATTTTCTGGCGCGGTGACGTCACGGATACCGTCGCCAAGTAAGTTAATTGCCAAGATCAGAATGAATAATGCAGTGCCTGGAATACCGATCAACCAAGGATCGAACAGCATATGGTTCTTACCTTCGGCGATCATTAGACCCCAGGACGGTGCTGGCGGCTGAACGCCGAGACCCAGGAATGACAGGGCAGCCTCAAGAATGATTGCGTGCGCCATCTCAATTGTTGCAACAACAATAAGGTTGTTCACAATGTTCGGCATAATTTCGGTAAAGATAATCCTAGGGACCGAACAACCAATCGCCTGCGCAGCGACAACATAATCCAAATTTCGGACTTGTTGCGTTGTCGAACGCATTACGACCGCAAAGCGATCCCAGATCAGCAGACCCAGCACCCAGATCACAATTGTGAGCGAGTTACCGACCAGCGACACCACAGCAAGAGCCACCAGTATGACCGGCATCGACAGCCGTGTTGTGATCAAGAAGTTAACAACCATGTCGACACGCCCACCAAAGTACCCAGCGGCAACACCAAGCGCCGTTCCGATAACGCCCGAGATCAGCATTGCAGAAAAACCAATCAACAATGAGATCTGTGACCCATGGATCAATCGTGAGAGATAATCACGTCCGAACTGATCTGTTCCAAGTGGATGCGCCCATGTTACTTTTAAATGGTCGTGCCAAATCGGTGGAATAAGCTTACGTGCTAACTGCTGATCTAACGGATCATGTGGAGAAATTAGTGGCGCCAAAAATGCAAGTGCGATAATCACTAAAAGAACGAATCCACCAATCATAAAGCCAACGTGACTAAACATGCGTTTTCGCGCACGCTCACCTGGCGATGGCTCATCAATAATACGATCTTCAATATGCACGCCTGTGCGTGACTTTATTGATCCATCAGTCATATCAGCTCACCCTAATTCGAGGATCGAGAAAGGCATTTAAAATGTCTGCCACCAATGTTAAAATGATGTAGAAACACGACAGCACAAGAACTATAGCCTGCATCATTGGTAAATCTGCCCGCAAGATTGATTCCCAAGCCAACTGGCCAAGGCCATTAATGGCGAAAATAGTCTCGATGACGATTGAGCCACCCAGCATGAATCCAAACTGAACAGCAGCCAAACTGACGACGGGGATAATCGCATTTCGGAGTGCATGCTTAAAAAGTACTATACTCGGACGTAAACCTTTAGCACGTGCCGTACGAATGTAATCGCTTGACAAAACTTCAATCATACCGGCTCGGGTAAGGCGCATCACGGCTGGCGTGATATAGTAGCCAAGTGCTATCGACGGCATAACAAAATTGAGCCAGGAGTCGCTGCCTGTAATTGGTAACCATCTTAGCGCGACACCAAAGAAAAAAATCATGATCAGCGCGAACCAGAAACTTGGCAGCGCTTGTCCAATTACCGCCAAACCAAGTGCAAAGCGATCAATGAGCGTGTTTGGCCGCATCGCTGCCAAAACACCCAGTGGGATCGCCAGCAATAGTCCGAAGCTAAGTGCTGATGCACCTAAGATCATCGTAACTGGGAGGCGTGTGAAAATGACTTCGGAAACAGGTGAGTTCAAATAGTGCGACTGACCAAGGTTTCCCTTCAGCGCGTTTCCAAGCCAATCAAAATACTGAACATAAATCGGCTGATCATAGCCGTAAACGCGACGAATATTCTCAATATCAGCCTGAGTAGCTGCTTCGCCCGCAAGTGCCATCGCCGGATCGCCCGACAGGTAAATCATTGAGAAAGTAAGCAGTGAAACAGTCAAAGCCACTAAGATAGCCACACTTAGGCGTTTGACGGCATAAATAAGCATGCCTTAAAATCCTATTGTTGATCAACAATCGACCTAGGGCAAAAGCCCAAGGCCGATTGCATCAAATTTATTATTACTTCCACTTAGCTGTATAAAAGCGCGGAATTTCATCAGGTGTTGGCGTAAAGTCGACTTCGTTCCCATATGCGTAATACTTGGCGTATGTGAACATAGGTAGCCAATAAAGCTCAGAAGAAATAATCTCTAAAGCTTCTTTGTATTTGGCTTTACGGACTTCTGGATCTACTGACGTATCAGCAATTTTAAGTGCCGCAGCAACTTTTGGATCTTTAGCTGGATCATCACGACCACCTGAGAAGAAGTGGCTGGTAATAGCTGACACATCAGGGATTGAATTTGAGCCCCATGTCATATGGTGGATTGGCGGTGTGCCCTTCCAAACCAAATCGCGAAGTGCGCGATACTGCATAAACTTCATGTTTGCTTGAATACCAACATTCGCCAGATCACCGATTACAGCTTCGGTAAACTCACGCTGACGATAAGCATAGATATCAGTGGTAATACCCTTCTCGTAACCTGCTTCTTTCAAAAGAGCTTTAGCTTTAGCTGGATCATAATCCCATTTTTTTACATCTTGAGTACAACCAAACTGATCAGGGTGACATGCAGAATCAATCACAACTGATGCGGGGCCAACAAGGTTTTCAACAATAGATTTTCGGTTAATTGCATGGGCGACTGCTTCGCGAACTTTTTTGTTCTTAAAAGCCGGGTTTCCGCTACCACCATCAACGTCGAATGCAATGTAGCTGATGCGCATTGTCTTGGCATTTGTGACAGTGGCACGACCACTATCTTTAAGCTTCACGGCTTGGTCCTTAGGCACATCCCAAATCATATCTACGCCGCCGGTCAGAAGTTCAGCTATTTGTGTGTTCATCTCTTTAAGTGTACGGAAAGTTAATTTCCCAATCGATGGCTGACCCTTTGGACCATTCTTCATGTAGCCATCGTTCTTGACCATTTTAATGCTTTCACCCGGAACGACGCTAGTGATCTTGTATGGCCCAGTACCTATAGGTTTAACTGCACCATAGTTCTTCTTGCCTTCCGCATTTGCTTTTGCGCTAGTGTAATGGCCATCAGGCATCATAAAGACGGCCTGCGCAAAATATGCTAGTGCAGCAGGAAAGGGTTTATGCAAATGGATACGAACAGTGTTCGCACCTGTTTTCTCTGCATCTTTCATCCAACTAACATTTTTAAATGTTAAAACACCATTATCTTTGTTTGAAACATGTTTTACAGTGTAAACGACGTCCTCAGGGCCAAATGATGAACCATCATGGAACTTAACATCGTTACGAAGTTCGAAGTCTATCGTGACATTATCAATCCACTTATATGACTTGGCGAGCAAGGGCACAAATTCACCTGTCTCGAGGTTACGGAATAAAAGTCCATCCCAAACCGAGTTACCAATGATTACCAGCTCACGTGTGTTATTGTAATATGGGTCTGCAATCGTAGCTTCCCGATTGGTCGACCATACTAGTTCGTCATTTGCTTTTCCTGCATGTGCAACTGGCTGGACCGTTAAGGTCACTGCAGCTGCCAGTGCAGTAATTGCTATTACTTTGCGGAACATATTGCTCTTACCTCCCTGATATTAAATGACATTGCGCATGCCAGAAGCGGAGGCACGCATTGCGCACCCCAATTAAAAACTATTGTTCGATGAAATTGCAGCCGAGTCCATGGCAAGCGTTGCCGAAACGACATTTAATTTTTAACTCCCCGAGCAGCACCATTTATTATTTATCACATTGTATTACATTTTAATACAATGTAACGTTATCTGATATGCTACGAAAATTAATGATGGACAGTCAAACATTGGGAAATCCGAAGCTACCACAACAGCTATGAATGTTGTCGCACCAACGGCCCATCCACTTTATGTCGGTTCCTTGGAAAAAGGTTTCCGTGTGCTCGCGGCATTCGGCGATGATTGCGCAGCATTAGGGGTGACTGAAATCGCACTCAGAACCGGCCTCGACAAAAGTGCTGCCCAAAGATTTTCAAACACACTGCATCAACTTGGATTTCTCGAAAAAGATACGTCGACGCGAAGATATCGTCCTGCCCGCAAATTAATGGAACTCGCATTCACATATTTACGACACAGCTCCCTTGGTGCTGCAGCCATGCCGAGACTCATTGAAGCCGGCGCGGTGTATCAAACCACCATGAACCTCGCTGAGCGCGACGACACCAGTTTAATTTACACCGTACGCATTCCACATCAGAAGGCAGCTTATGTTGCCACAGTTCCGGGAAGACGAATCCCAATGTATTGCACGGCAACAGGTCACGCGATTTTATCGCGAATGCCACCTGATAAAGCCGAAGATATTATTGCCCGGTCCTTACATGCCGAAAACATACCAGGCACGACAGTTGATCCGAAAGAAATCATGAAGGCTGTACGAAAAGCGCGTAGAAGCGGTTTTGCAACGACCTTTGCCCAATTGCTTCCGCGAGAAATTGCCATCGCAGCACCCATTGTTGACTATCGTGGCCAACCCGTTGGCGCGGTTCACATCCCGGCATATACGCCTGCTTGGAAACTTTCAGATGCACGCCAAAAACTTGGCCCCCTCGCAATTGAAACTGCCGATGCGATTTCAGGTGCCCTTCTCGCATCAGGACAAGAGTTCTGAACTTATGCGACCCTTCACCCACTTGATTAATTCCTTGAAGAGAGAATAAGCAAATGACCTTTCGTGTACTGACCGGCCTTTTTGGCCACGAGAGCAATGCATTTTCAATTTTGCCAACGACCCGTGAAAATTTTCAAAATTATCTCCTCGCTTTTGGCGACGATGTTCCCGCTGCCATCGAAGGCGCACAGATCGAGCCGACGGGCACCGAACAAGCCGCGAAAGATCATGGTTGGGATTTGGTTCGTACCGTCGTCGCCTGGGCCACGCCGTCTGGCCCAATCTCACGCGACGCCTGGGAAACCGGTAGTAGCGCTATTTATGATGCTGCACGCACACAAGGTCCGTTTGATGGTGTGTTGATAAATTTGCACGGTGCCATGGCCAGCATTGATTATAATGATGCCGAAGGTGAGTTACTCAAAGGCCTTCGCGAAATCATCGGTCCAGATGTGCCTGTTACAATCACATTGGATCTACATGCCAACGTCACAACGTTGATGACGGAACATACCGACATAATGTGTGCATACCGCACCTATCCGCATATTGATCAAGTCGCGACCTCAAAGCGAGCCGCTGCCGTTCTTGATCGTACAATGCGGGGCGAGGTAAAGCCTTACGTTTTCACAGCACGTCGTGACACCATCGAAGGCTTGGACGATGGCCGCACAACAACTGACAATCCGATGACAACGCTTTTGGCGCGGGCGGACAAACTCGAAGCTGAAAACGATGGTGTATTGCTGGTCAGCATCCATGCGGGATTCACTCCTGCAGACCTGGAAGAAGCAGGGCCAACCGTTTGCGTGACCGGCGACGGCAATCATGCGCGCTACAAAGCCATTGCCGAAGATTATATGGATTATGTTTGGGAAACCCGGCATTTCGATTCCAATACCTACCTGAGCGTCGACGAGACAATTTCTGAAATTCATCGCATGATGGCTGATGGTCCAGGCAAAGGCCCCATCGTCGTTGCCGATTTTTCAGACAACCCCGGATCAGGCGCTTACGGCGATTCCACATTCTTGCTCAAAGGCCTTTTGGACGCAGGTATCCAGAATGCATGCTTTGGGACAATTTGTGATGCGGGCGCCGCAGCAGAACTCATCAAAGCGGGCGAAGGAAATCAGGTAACCGTGATGCTGGGAGGCAAGTCAGACCCCACCTTTGGTGCCCCCATTGAAATCTCAGGCACGGTGACAAAAATCACCAACGGCACATACGTTGCCCTCGGGCCACGCTGGAAAGGCGTCACCCACAACATGGGGCCGACGGCCATTCTAAAATCTGGCGGCATGGAAATCGTGGTTGTATCGAACAGGCTGCAGCTTACCGAAATCGAAGCCTTCACGCATGCAGACATCGACCCAAGTACGCATGATATTGTCATCGTCAAATCGATGCAGCATTTCCGGGCCGCATTCCAGCTGATCGCGCGCGAAGTCCTCATTTGTGATGCCGGTGCACTATCAAGCAAAGACATCGCAAAGCTACCGTTCACCAAATTGCGTCGCCCCATCTTTCCAATCGATCTGGATTAATCATTGGCCGAACCAGCACCTCTTTCGGAAATGCCGCGGCGCCGCCAAGGCGCCGACCCAAATCGTATAAATCGCCCTCTTGAGGGTGCCATGTGGATGGTTGCATCCTGCGCCATCCTTGCATTGCTGGCAGGTCTTGGGCGGTACCTTTCGCAGCTTGGCGTCGATCCAATGCAGATTGTGTTTTGTCGGCTGGTATTCGCCTGGATGTGTATGCTGCCTTGGCTGATGAAGCGCGGCATTGGAAATATACGGACATCACAAACCAAGCTTTATATGATCCGAGCCTGTGTCAGCTTTTGCGCGATGTCGACATGGTTCTACGCCGTGTCGATGATCCCGATTGGCGAAGTCACAGCCTTGAGCTTCCTGGCCCCCTTATTCACGACCGTCGGTGCGGCCCTGGTTTTAGGTGAAGTTGTCCGAATGCGCCGCTGGACGGCAACGCTGATCGGATTTTGCGGGGCGCTGATTATTATTCGTCCTGGCATGGCCGAGATGGGGCTCGGCAACTGGCTGGCCCTCGCCTCTGCTATGTTTATGGGCACATCGGCATTGATCATAAAGACACTCACGCGCGGCGATGATGCCTGGACTGTCGTCTTCTTCTCTCATTTATTGATGATCCCTTTGGCGCTGACCCCCGCTATACTCATGTGGTCCTGGCCGTCATTTGAGGTTTGGTTATTCCTGTTAGCAACCGGACCCATTGCTGTGGTTGGGCATATCTTCCTGACCAAAGCATTTGAAGTGACCGATGCCTCTGTTGTTGCGTCGGTGGATTTCTCAAGATTACCATTCGCCGTGCTGATCGGCTGGATTGCATTTGGTGAGATGACCGATTGCTGGACCTGGGTCGGCGCTTTAGTCATTTTTGCGTCGTCTCTTTATATCGTCCGCCGTGAAAGCAAGCTTCAGGTACCAGCCGTTGTTGATGGCGTTACAGAAGGTGACGACGCCTTACCGCGCTGAGATTCCCGGTACGTAATGTATATGGTGCTCAGGAAGATCACTGTGCCACCAACCCACGTCCAGACATCGGGGAATTCACTAAACGCGATGTAGCCAATACCCGCCGCCCATAAAAGCCGCGTGTAGTCGACCGGCGCGACCACCGTCGCATCTGTGAGTTTCAACGCTTGCGCCATACACAAATGCCCCAACGTCGCCATCACGCCAATAATAGCCATCATGATCAGCGCGTGCTGATCGGGCGACGACCATACAAACAATGCCGGAATGAACGAAAATATCGTGAAGAAGACATTGGCATAGAACACCATCGTGACACTAGAATCTGTCCGTGACAGAACTTTGACACAAAGCATTGATGCAGCCCAAAAAACAGTTGAACCCAAGGCAACAATGGCGCCAGGGCCAAAGACTTCTGTTCCGGGTCGCACGATGATTAATGTACCAACAAAACCAACAGCAATCGCCGTCCAGCGACGGATGCCCATTTTCTCACCTAAGAATATCGACGCACCAATCGTAATGAACAGCACCGTCACAAAACTGATCGCCGTGGCATCAGCAACAGGCAGCATGCTTAAACACGTGAACCAGCTCAACATCGCGCACGTTCCAATAATGGCGCGAATGAACTGCAGCTTGGGCTGCTTACTTTTCCAATGGACCCGGTCTTGACGAAGCAGAAATGGCACCAACATAAGAAAGCCAACCAGATTTCTAAAAAATGCAATCTGGATGGGATGAACATCTGACGACAAGTCACGAACAAGGACATGAGTGATGGCAATCAATAATCCTGCCACCGCCATGAAACTGGCACCTTTAATCGCAGCTTTGCGTTTTGAGGCAGATTTTTCGCCTGTTTTTGCGATTGTTTCTTCGCTCATGATATTGCCGTTCGGAAAAAAGCTGTTACCGTCGCACCCGATTGAGCGATAAGAAATGACTGCTTCAGAATGATGGAGCGAAACCGGCGCGTCAAACCCGCCGATAAAAGGAGAGAATAGATGCTACGATGCGGTGTGGCCGGATTAGGTCGTTGGGGACGTGTTCTTGTTGATTCCGTACAAGGCAAGTCAGACACTGTGACATTCACAGCTGGCGTAACGGGGCGTAAAGACCGCGCTGTCGATTATTGCGCTGAGAAAGGAATCGACCTTCGCGATGATTTCTCCGATCTCCTCAATGATCCAAACATCGATGGAATCGTTCTCGCAACGCCGCATACGCAACACGTAGACCAGATCATTGCGGCAGCCAAAGCTGGCAAGCCTGTGTTTGCAGAAAAGCCACTGACGCTCGACGCCGATGATGCACGACGTGCGGCAAAGGCGATGGCCGATGCAGGATTACCCCTGTGTGTTGGCTTCAATCGTCGCTTCTTACCCGCGATGATTAAACTCAAAGAATTAGCAACGTCCGGCGCGCTCGGCACCTTGATGCACATTGAAGGTAATATCTCTGGCAGCGGCGCACTTCGTTACACAGACGAACATTGGCGCGCGTCTGAAACCGAGAGTCCCGCTGGTGGCATGACTGCCATGGGCGTGCATATGATGGATGCAATGATGTCGATCATGGGCCCGGTTGCGAGCTTGCGCGCCGTCAGTGAACGCCATGCAGCACCAGTTGCCGTCGACGACACAACCTTTGCCTCATTGAAATTCAAATCCGGCGAGACCGGCGTATTAACAACGCTGTTCGCAACCCAGCAACTCTGGCGCATTCAGGTATTCGGCAGCAAAGGCTGGGCCGAAGTCCGCGATCAGGAACGCATCGAAGTTCGCATGGTCGACGGTGACAAGTCCGTCGAGGAATTCCCAGGCTTTGATATGGAACGTGCCGAGCTAGAAGCCTTTGCAGCCACGGTCACCAATGGCGCCACCTATGCAGTGCCTGTTGATGACGCTATTCACGGCATCGAGATTCTCGACGCCGTTGTAAAAGCTTCAAAAGAAGGCGTAGAAGTCACTCTCTAACCAAGAGTGACTTATTTCCCGTGGGCAGCGTCGATCTTTTTATCGGTGTTATACTGGCTCAGTGCATACACTGACCAGATTGCCGCGGGAATCCAACCGATCAGGAGTAATTGCAAGATCAAGCAGATGATGCCCTGTATCGGCTTGCCGATGGTAAAGAAGTTCAACCACGGAATAAGCAGGGCAAGAATAAGACGTAATCATAGCAAACCTCGTCAATTATTGTACTGTGCGCTCGACACTCGAACGCGACTGTTTTTCTATCATATAAGTTCCATGATTGTAGCATCGCCCGCAAGTCTATAAAAACGCCCGTCATGGACTTAAAGCTTTTTGATTTTCATCTGCCCACCGAACGTATTGCCCAAGAACCAATGCGTCCGAGGGATCACGCCCGGCTTTTGCACGTACCGAACGACGGATCCGCGCTACGCGATCTTCGTGTCGATGCCCTTCCAGGCTTATTAAAAGATGGCGACGTGATGGTGTTTAACGATACCCGCGTCATTCCGGCACGCCTTGTGGGCAAACGCGGTGACGCCGCCCATGCGGGTAAACCCGAAGGCACCAAGATCGAAGTGACGCTGCATCAGCCCGTTGATGCGCATACATGGCGTGTGTTCGCAAAACCTGCACGGAAACTGCAACCGCGCGACTATCTTGTATTTGGCCCGGGCTTTGCCGCGGCTTGTACTGACGCGGATGATATGGGCGAACGCGAACTGCGCTTTAACGTTGCCGGACACGAGCTGATCGCCATGCTCGAAAAACATGGTGTGATGCCCCTACCGCCTTATATCAAACGTCCAAGCGAAGGCACACAAGAAGACCGCAACGACTATCAAACCATGTTTGCTGAGAACGACGGCGCGGTCGCTGCCCCGACGGCGGCCCTGCACTTCACGGACGGCCTATTGAAATCTGTACGCGCAGCGGGCGTCATGGATGTCCGCGTCACATTACACGTCGGTGCTGGAACGTTCTTACCCGTCCGCGTCGATGATACCGATGATCATGTGATGCATACCGAGCGTGCGATATTGTCGGCAGATGTTGCCGAAGTATTAAATATGACCCGCAAAAACGGGGGGCGCGTCATCGCTTGTGGGACGACGTCACTTCGTACCCTTGAAAGTGCCGTTGACGAAAACGGTGTATTCCATGCGTTCAACGGCAACACAGATATATTCATTACACCGGGTTATACATTCAAAGGTATCGATGCACTGCTGACCAATTTTCATCTGCCGTGCTCAACCTTGTTTATGTTGGTTTCGGCGCTGGCCGGGCTGGATCGGATGCAAGCGGCCTATGCGCATGCTATCCAGAATGAATACCGGTTTTATTCATATGGCGATGCGTGCATTATCGAACGCACAGAGGTGACTTAATGAGCGGCACAGGTTTCGAATTAATCGCCAGCGACGGGCAGGCCCGACGTGGACGTATCCAGACAGCGCACGGGAGTTTCGAGACGCCCGCGTTTATGCCCGTTGGCACCGCTGCCACGGTCAAAGCGATGACGCCTGAATGGGTTGCCAAAACAGGCGCTGAATGCATCCTCGGCAATACTTACCACCTTATGCTGCGACCAACAGCCGAGCGCATCGAAAAACTGGGCGGCCTGCATACCTTTATGAATTGGCCCGGACCCATCTTGACCGATAGTGGTGGTTTTCAGGTGATGTCATTATCCGAGCTTCGCAAAATGAGCGAAGAAGGCGTGCGGTTCCGTTCTCACATTGATGGCAGTTATGTCGACCTGAGCCCCGAACGGTCCATGGATATCCAGCGGATGCTGGACGCAGACATAACCATGGCATTTGACGAGTGTACCCCATTCCCATGCAAAAAAGACGTTGCCGCAGAGAGCATGGCGCTATCGATGCGTTGGGCGAAGCGTTCCAAAGAAGCTTTCAAAGAACGTAATGGATATGGCTTGTTTGGGATTGTACAGGGCAGTGTATTTGAAGACTTGCGCGCTGAAAGTATCGAGGCCCTGACCGAAATTGGCTTCGATGGGTATGCCGTTGGCGGCTTGGCCGTTGGCGAGGGACACGAAACCATGATGCGTGTGCTTGATTTCACAACACCACAGCTCCCTAAAGATCGGCCCCGATATTTGATGGGCGTCGGCAAGCCCGATGATCTGGTCGCAGCTGTCGCGCGCGGCATTGATATGTTTGATTGTGTACTCCCAACACGCTCTGGGCGCACCAATCAGGCATTCACCCGGCGCGGCACCCTCAACATGCGCAATACGCGCCATAAAGAAGATACGCGTCCATTGGATGCGGATTGCAGTTGCTACACGTGTACGAATTATAGCCGTGCGTACTTGAACCATTTGGTGATGGCCAAGGAAATCCTCGGCATGATGCTCCTGACCCGCCACAATCTGCATTATTATCAGGAACTGATGGTAGGCATGCGCGTGGCAATTGAGGCCGGTACGTTTGCCAAGTTTCAGACCGATTTCAGCGCCGAATATACCAGTGGCGATATCGATGAAATTGACGCTGATTAACACACTGCATTCTATTTTCTCTATCGTCATTCCCGCAAAAGCGGGAACCTAGATATCTCGAGCTATAGCCTGGGTCCCCGCTTTCGCGGGGATGACGAGAATGTTCTTCACGGAAGGACTGATACGGTATTTATCTGTGTCATCGGATGTCGTAGAATAGTAACATGACTGACATCACATATGAAACATTGAGCCAACTTGGCCGACAAAGCGACATGCCAAATAGCCCTGAAACAGCGGTGCTGGATGTTGTTGATAATCCACATCCCGGCACCCGGTATCTGATCCGCTTTGCCGCACCCGAATTCACATCTCTGTGCCCGGTCACGGGCCAACCCGACTTCGCACACCTCGTGATTGATTACGTGCCAGAACAAAGCATTGTTGAGAGCAAGTCGCTCAAGCTTTATCTCGCCAGATTTCGGAATCATCCGGGCTTTCACGAGCAATGCACGATCGATATTGCGCAAAAAATTATCTCGGCAACCGCGCCGCATTGGCTGCGTATCGGTGGATATTGGTATCCACGCGGTGGTATTCCTATTGATGTGTTTTATCAGTCAGGCGAACCACCTAAAGGCGTTTGGCTCCCGGATCAAGGCGTTCAATCTTACCGCGGGCGCGGCTAGCATATAACAATAAAAGTTCTTCATTCCAGCGCAGGCCGGAAACCAGAGCCATCAGTATCTCTAACCTCAGGCTTTTCATCACCTCTCCCAAGGGAGAAGGAACTCACGTATCTAGATTACTTCTCACTGGAATAAGAGGCTAACTCAGTCGCCTCGGTACGTGCAGCCCGCTGTACATGTTTCCCAAAGTTCGACTTCGGATAGCATTGGCAACGCAGGCTTGAGTTCTGCCCATATCCATTTGGCGATGACTTCCGATGTTGGATTCTCAAGACCTTTAATGTCGTTCAAATAATGATGGTCGAGGCGATCCCAGATTGGTTTGAATGCCGCCTTGATCTCAGCAAAATCCATCACCCACCCGGTATCAGGATCAACGTCACCCTCAACGGCTAAGCGTATCCGAAAGCTGTGACCGTGTAAACGCCGGCACTTGTGCCCTTCTGGCGTGTTCGGCAGATCGTGAGCGGCTTCAAACGTGAACTCTTTAAAAATTTCCATCACACTTCCTATTATCGAATACGCATCATCCGCATCACGGGATGCCTAATACTTTATGGGTTTGCAGGCTCAATCGCCACTTTGGGTGGGCCCGGCAATAAACGACACAATGTTCCGTATTCTGTTGAGCGTCTGGGCCATCCATAGGCTGCAACATGAAAAAGTCAAAATCCAAATGTTCAAACCGATCCGGCATTGCGGTCGTTTGTGGATAGACAAGCTTCAATTCGTTGCCGCGTGTTTGATTTAACTTAGCGTTGGCTTTTGGACTAACGCATACCCAGTCGATCCCGTCCGGCGCCGCAATCGTACCATTGGTTTCAACAGCGATTTCAAAGCCCTGCTCATGTAGCGCATCAATTAACGGCGTGTCGACCTGAAGCAACGGCTCACCCCCAGTCATAACAACATATGGCGCGCCCTCATGCGCAAACGGCCATTGGGCCGCAACGGCTTCGGCCAGGCTCGCTGCGTCTTTAAATGCGCCGCCCCCTGGTCCATCTGTTCCAATGAAATCCGTATCACAGAAAGTGCACACAGCCGTGGCCCGGTCTTTTTCCCGCCCGGTCCACAGATTACAGCCAGCAAAACGCAAAAACACTGACGCCCGGCCAGCTTGGCGTCCTTCCCCTTGCAGGGTGTAGAAAATCTCTTTGACTTGATAGGTCATGCGCGGGTTTTACGCCGATCCGGGCGGCGCATCAATCCCGTCGACGTATTACGTCCAATTCAGGCGAGGCTCACCCATCGCACGCATTTCTTCTTCGCGGTAAAAGGCATCCGCAAAAACATCATGTTTAGGGACTGTTTTCAGCTTCAACATATTGGCGCAGGCATCCACCATGGCTGGTGGCCCGCCAAGATAACACTGAAAGCCGTATAATAAATGGAAGTCTGCTGCGACCGCATCACTGACCAAGCCACGTCGCCGACCTGAATGCTCTTTTGGTTCCGATATGACGGATACAAAACGAAAGTTCGGGTTGGTCCGCGTGAGATCAATAAAGTGGCGCTCAAAATAAATCTCAGACTCGTCACGCACACCGAAATACAAATGAATTTCTTGTTGCAGACTGCATGAAATCGCCGCTTCGACCACGGCCTTCATCGGGGCTAGTCCCGTGCCACCAGCGACGGCCAATAATGGGCCTTTGTGGTTTTCGCGGAAATACGCGCCACCAAAAGCGCCTTTAACATCGATGGGTTCGTTTTGCTTGAGGTCGTCACAAATGAAATCGCTAAACCCGCCCGCGCCTGAACGACGGATATGCAATTCGATGAAGTCCTCACCCGGTGCATTGGCAATCGAATAGTCACGCGCTTCGAATCCGTTGATTTTAAAACTCGCATACTGACCCGCACGCCAATCGAACAAAGGCGTATCCGTTGCGACAATCCGCAGAATCCGAATGTCATCCGTCACAGCTTCAATCTCGGCAACACGGCAACGTGTCGTATCAAAGGTTGCCGTCATTGACGTTCGTCCAGTTCACGATTGTATCCCTGGCTCCGGCCTGGCACAGCGTTCATGGATTTCTTTCGTTTTCCAGTCGTGATCATTGTCGCTGCATACATTTGTTTTACGGCTTCTGTAACATTGACACCGCCAGCCGCAGGAAACAATCGCGCGCCCACTTTTTCTAAAGCGGCTGCGGAACCTTGTAGAATGCTGCTATTAAAAGGCGGGAAGAAAAGCGCGCGCGACGTTTCCATCGGCATGAACATATTATCCCGTAGCAATCGGGTTAATTGCCCTTTCGAATAAGGACGTCCATATCCAAACGGTGTTTGCTCAAACCGCGCCCAGAGCCCTCGTCGGTTCGGCACAACAATAATCAATCGCCCAGAATCTGAAAGTATACGCCAGGCTTCTCTGAGGAGCGGTCGCACCTGCTCAGCACTTTCAAGCGCATGAACGATCAAGACCCGGTCTATCGATAAATCTGGTAGCGGTAAATCCACTTCATCTGCCAGCATGGTCAATCCCCGCTCACCCACCGGCCAATGCAAAACGCCTTGGCCGGCTGGCATCGCAGCCAGCACACGATCGGCATCTTCACGGAACATGCTGAGGTAAGGTGTCGCAAAGCCAAGACCCAGAATCCGAAGACCTTTCAAGTCTGGCCACATGATCCGCAATTGGCGACGGATCATACGTTGCGCATTACGCCCTACACGACGCGCATAAAATTCTCTAAGATCGATTACATCAGACCACATAATAAAACCTTAGAGTGTTTGCCGGACCGGGCAAGCACTCGTCCACACACTTGTGCCAAGATAATGAGTGACATCTGTCATTCAGACACCATATTTCAAATAGAAAATAACAAATCAGAGGAAACCAGTTATGCAACTCCGCTATTCACCAACATCCCCATATGTCCGCAAAGTTTCTGTCACCGCTATTGAAGCAGGCCTTGCTGACAAGATTGAACGCGTCGCGACTGACCCTTGGTCACCTGAAACCGATCTCGTTAACAGTAATCCTATTGGCAAAGTACCTTGCCTGGTTACCGACGCAGGCGTGTCATTATATGACAGCCCGGTGATCTGTGAGTATCTGGATCAACTCAATACTGGCACGAAATTATTTCCGGCAAATACCGACGCACGCTTTAAAGCGCTTACGTTGGCAGCAGCTGGCGATGGCATGACAGATGCTGGCATTCTGTTCCTCATTGAGACAGTACGCCGCCCAGAAGAACTTCGCTGGGATTGGTGGATCGAACGTCAGCAGGCTGCGATGTTCCGTTCCATGGACGTCGCTGATGCGGCAGCCGACAGCATGGGCACGGATGGCGATATCACCATTGGTGAAATCTCGATCGCATGTGGCCTTGGCTGGATTGATCTTCGCTTCCCGGATATGGGATGGCGTACGGACCGTCCAGCACTCGCTGACTGGTTCGAGAAGATCTCTAACCGTCCATCTTTCGAATCGACAATGCCGCCTCAGTCTTAATCCGGAAAATACTGATCAAGAATGCGCTGGGCGTATGCAACGAGATTTGCATGCGCCCTTGCTACTTGTGTCATCGGCGTATTGACCGTGACGTGGGTCAGGTTCACGACGATTGAAAACACGACCGTATCAATTGTGCGAATTTTGTCCCCGTGAACATATGGCCCATCCCCCACAATCGCGGCCAAGGCAGCAATATCACGTTTCGCCATCTCTAAAACTTCATCAGCGGAATGGCGTCCCGTACCCTGCTCCCAAAGTTGCTTTTTCACAGCACGAACCGCAAAAGCTTTGAATACCGGTCGGAGCAGACTTGGCGTTGCGCCAAAAAAAGCTTCACTGATAACAGGCCAACCTGCGCCCAGCCAACGATCATAAACGCCGTACCAATATATTCGCTCATCAACCATTGCCCAGATGGCTTGGTCGAGGGCTTTGTCTTTTTCGCTAAGCCCCTCATCCAGATCGATGCCGCGCGTTTTCGCCAGATGCTCGATCACCAGCGTACTATCACCCATTTCCTGACCATCAATAATCACATAGGGAATTTTCTTCTTGGGCGCTTTGAAGGGCATATCCTTGAAATCATTTTTAAAAGGGATGCCTGCAAGCATCAGCCAAAGCTCCAACTTAACGCAAAACGGCGATGCATTGGGGACGCCCAAATGTCTTGGAAATTGGACCAGTGTAATTTCTGAACCGCTCATGATGTTCCCTTTCGTTTTAAAAGTTCTTTCGACGCCAACACAGCACCGCCGACAATTAATAAACAACCGATAGCCGCGCTCAGCGTTGCTTCACCCTTGCCAAACGCAATCAGTAAAATCGTAGAGATCAAAGGTGCTGCATATGAAAATGCGCCAAGCACCTGAATGTCGCCGTGCTTGGTTCCGTAATCCCATGTGAAGAAAGCAATTCCAACGGGACCCAAGCCTAAGCCAATGACACCCAGCCATTCCAGCGACCCGCTGGGCCATACTGTTGTCTCAAATGCAAAATGACAGATCGTCGCCAAGATCGCCGTCGCCGCACAGAATCCACCAACCGTATCCGTTGGTACATTCCCAAAGCGCCGGTTCAATATTGAATACGTTGACCACGTGAGCGCGCACAGCACGGCCATCACATAACCCAACGTATAGTCAGCCTTGAAGCCAGCAAGGCCCTTGCCACCCGTAATCAATAAAACCGCGCCTAGCAATCCAGCAACGGCGCCCGCAACATGCCACCAACGCAGCCGCTCGCCCGGCAACAGCGCTGAGCCCACGACGATCAACAACGGCCACATATACGCAATCAATCCAGCCTCGACCGGCGGGGCATTCTTAAGCGCCATAAAGTAAAAGAAGTGATAGCCGAACAGCCCAATCGTGCCGAGCATCCAGGCTCCAATAGGTTGATTTAAATGCGCGCCAATATTCTCTCGCCGCAGCGTCCATTTCAGCACGACAAAGACCGTCGCAATGCCAAATGATAATGCCGCCAATTGGAACGGCGGTATCTTACCGGTCAGTGTCGTGAAGAGTGCCAGCAATCCCCATAGCAATACAGCGGTGCCACCAACGAGTGTCGCACGGAGCCGTTTTTTATCTGCTTGGGAATCCACCATTCAAATCTCCAGAATCAAGGTTATCAAGCTCAGAGCCCTGGCTGCCAAATCACAACTTCATGATCGGATGTCGCGAACGTAATCTCAGGCTTCGTATCACCATCCAGATCATGCACAACAACGCGGTGCGTAATACGGCCAGATGGCTTGATACGTTTCAGGGTTTTTGGCGACACTCCGGCAAAACTCACAATCGTCATCTTATCCCGATTGACATCCGGAACGACGACCTCGGCAATGCCATCGCCATTAAGATCAACGACAAGAGAAAGCCCCAACTCTCGAGATCCAATGGCATGGTTCGAGAAACCATAGAACTCATGATCAACAACCAGTTTATCACCCTGCCATTCATAAGCCGTCAATGTGCCGCCGATATGCGGTGTTATGACAACCAATGCCTCTGGCTGGCCATCACCGTCGATATCACCGACGCCTGCGGGATTGAGCCAGCGGTTAGGCGTGCCGATGGCTGGTGCCTCGGCAACGATCATTGGCGGGTTTTGACGATCACCCGGCTCGATCAATACCAATGCGGCCCCTGCATCGAGATAAGCTTTGACCAGAATAATTTCCTGATCACCATCCCCGTCCATATCAACAAATCTAGGGATACGGTCTTCAAACACGGCGTCATCATCAAGTCGTAAAGTTTGGCGAACGCCACCTGGATATTCGGCCGTCAGCGCGGCCGCTTCAATCGCATCACCCAACACACCGTGGCCATACCGTTCCGTCGGTTGATCCAGCCACGCCTTAAGGCCGTCCTTGCCAACAGCGACAACACTATCGGGTAGAGCGCCTTGAGGTGCTTTAGTTTTTATGACGGACGGCATTTGTTGAAGCACAATCTTGCCATCAACAAGTCGCAGCCGATGCTTTGTTCCTGAGCGATCAACAACGACAGGCGCACCATCGTCTCCCACCTCAATTCGAGATAACTCGGACACAGACATCGTCCACGTTTCCGCCTGTGCCAAGCCAGATGAAGATGCGGCAAAAGAAAAGGCGGCCGCAAAAACGACCGCCTTTAATAGATAACCTTGGTTCACAGCATTACGCCATGTACTGGCCGCCATTGGCGGAAAGCGTCGAGCCGGTAATAAACCCGGCATCATCGGACGCAAGGAAAGTTACGCAGCGCGCAATCTCTGTGGCTTCGCCCAAACGACCCACAGGAATTTGTGGAATGATCACTTCGTTCAAAACTTTTTCCGGCACAGCCATTACCATCTCAGTCCCGATGTATCCCGGCGCAACAGCATTAACCGTAATACCCTTGGACGCGGTCTCGAGTGCAAGCGCCTTGGTGAAACCAATCAGGCCTGCTTTTGCAGCGGCGTAGTTGGTTTGACCGAACTGACCCTTTTGGCCATTGATCGAGCTGATGTTAACGATCCGCCCGAAGCCCCGCTCGCGCATGCCATCAATCACAGCGCGGCTAAGATTAAACAAACTATCGAGGTTCGTTGCGATCACCTGATCCCAATGAGATTTTTCCATTTTATGAAGTGGCTTATCACGTGTGATGCCCGCGTTATTTACCAGCACATCAATCGGGCCCTGATTTCCCACGATCTCGGCAACAGCGGCCTGACAGCCGTCAAAATCGCCAACGTCAAATTTAATAACGTCGATACCTGTTTCTGATTTAAAGGCTGCGGCGGCTTCTTCGTTGCCTGCGTAGTTTGCGACAACGGTATAGCCAGCGGCCTTAAGGCCTTCGGAAATAGCGCGGCCAATGCCACGTGTTCCGCCGGTAACCAATGCTATTTTACCCATATTGAAGTTCCCTGTTCATTGCCGCCATTTTGGCGATCATATTATAAAGGTTCCCTGGGCAAGCATGACACCCGCCCAGGGCCTCAAGATATCCTAGTCGCGTTCAACACACATTGCGATACCCATGCCACCACCGATGCAAAGTGTCGTGAGACCTTTCTTCGCATCACGCTTCTGCATTTCGTGCAACAGTGTTACGAGAACCCGTGCGCCAGATGCGCCAATTGGGTGACCCAATGCGATTGCGCCGCCATTGACGTTCACAATATCCGTGTTCCAGCCCATGTCTTTGTTCACAGCACATGCCTGAGCGGCGAATGCTTCATTGGCTTCGACAAGATCAAGATCGTCAACAGTCCAACCGGCTTTCTCGAGTGCGAGACGTGAAGCCGGGATCGGACCTGTACCCATGATCGCAGGATCAACACCCGCTGTTGCCCATGACTTGATGCGCGCCAAAACAGGTGCGCCACGCTTTTCAGCGTTCTCAGCACTCATCAATACAAGCGCCGCAGCACCATCGTTAATGCCCGATGCATTGCCAGCAGTCACCGTGCCTTCTTTGTCGAATGCAGGGCGAAGCTTGGTCAGGCTCTCAATCGTTGTGCCGTGTTTTGGATACTCATCCGCATCAACAACGGTATCGCCTTTACGTGACTTGATGGTCACTGGAACGATCTCGTCTTTGAACTTGCCTGCTTTTTGTGCGGCTTCTGCTTTGTTCTGTGAACCCAATGCAAATGCATCCTGCTCGTCACGTGTCAGTTGCCACTTGCGTGCAACGTTCTCAGCAGTTGTGCCCATGTGATAGCCGTTGAAAGCATCCATAAGACCATCATTAATCATTGTATCAACCATCTGGCCGGAGCCCATTTTGACACCGTTGCGAAGATGCATCACGTGCGGTGACTGGCTCATGCTTTCGAGACCACCTGCAACCACAACATCGCTGTCACCAGCAAGGATCGCCTGATAGCCGAGCGCTACGGTACGAAGACCGGAACCGCAAAGCTGGTTGATGCCATAAGCCGTTTTCTCATTTGGAATGCCAGCACCAATCGCGGCTTGGCGCGCAGGGTTCTGACCGCCACCTGCTGACAAGATCTGACCCATGATAACTTCTGAGACGTCTTCAGGGCTGACACCGGCACGGCTCAGCGCTTCAGTGATCGCAATTGCGCCCAACTCAGAAGCCGCCATTGAGCTCAAACTACCCAAAAATGAACCAACGGGGGTACGTGCTGCACCGGTAATTACTACTTCAGTCATAATATCTTCCTCTCCCATGAGCATGTGCCGTCTTGCGGCATGCTTCTTTTAAAAAAAATTAATCGCTAAATATGTAAGCCAATTCGTCGTTTTCTTCAAGTTTTACACTGCAATGCAGCAAACCTATTGCGCCGCACAAATCCAATCGGCAAGCGGCTTATAAAGCAACGTCTTCGCTTTTGAGCCCGCGATCATACCAATATGTCCTGCATTTAAACTCAACATCTCGGCGCGTGGCAGCAGATCTATCAATGGCGACGCGGATGCAGGCGGTACAATTGTATCTTTCTCAGGAATGATGACCAACGTCGGGACGTCAATCAAGCGTGGATTAACCGCCTGCCCACCGCTGCGCCATTTCCCCTGCATCGGTTTATTCTCAGCATACCAATCTTCAAGACATTCAATGGCGACGTTTGCCACCAACGGCACACCATCGTTGAGCCAATCTTCCAGCGCAATAAAATCTTCTGCATGCGCCGTGTTTTGATGCGATGTCCCAAAGGCGCGGAATTTTTTAAGCGTGCCGCCAGGATCAAGGCTTGAAAACATTGCCTGCATAACATCCACAGGCAACACGCCCATCGATGCAATCAATGGCTTCAAAATGGGCAGTGATGATTTCAACAGCATTGTCGATGTCGCAGCAACCGCATGGAAGTCCCATGGTGTCGCGAGCAAGGCGAGTTTCTCAATCTTCTGGGGCGCACGATGCGCCAAAGCCAGCGCAAGATTTCCTCCCATGCAATAACCAACCAATGTTGGCTTGGCGCCAGACCTTTCTTGCACGACATCGCGTATGCGTATCAATCGATCAACATAATCATCCATCGAGAATGTCATCTCGGCTGTGCTGGGCGCATCCCAATCCACAAGATACGTATCGAGGCCAGCATCTACCAGGTAGCGCAGCAAACTTCGCTTCGCATTCAAATCAAGAATATGCGCGCGATTAACCAACGATGGAATAAGGATCACCGGCGCTCCCGCAGCCTTGGCATGGATGAGCTGTGTCGTGCCCTCTGACCAAATACTCGGCAGCAGCGCCTGCGGTTCGTTTCGCGGCGCGTTTTGGAATTGGTTTACACCAACGGCAAAAGCCAGAACGCGTTGCTCTATTTCACGCTGAACGGCGGACTGGAATTCTTCCGGATCAACTTTTTCGAGGTTTTTTTGGAGCAACTTTGCCCGATGGCTCAGTGAGCCCTTCCAATCGAGCGAGCCGTTTTTCAAGCTCTGCAATGCGACGAGTGAGCTCACGTACGTCAGACTCTGAACTGCCAGATGTAGCGCCAGCGGTCGCGGTGCCTGACTGTGTCTTCTGATCGCTTTGCTTAGCGTCTGATTCGACATCATCGGCCCCTTTGATATTCACGCCGCCACTAGATGAGGATGCCGTACGTTGCATCATTGACGCAACATTTGCAGCCCCTGCATTCATCAATTCCATCGTCTGTGCCATTGTTTTGGCAAGCGCCTCGTCGCCGGCCAAGGCCTTGAACTGGCCTTCCCAGAGATCAACGTACTCTTTTGCTAGGCGTTGAATGTCATCTTGAGATGTGTCGTTTTTAGGATCGTCAGTCATAACTATTACGTTCCTTTATCATTTAAGATGCTAAGTATATCGCGTCCGCATGTATCGGCAAAGCTTGATATTATCTGCACTTTAGGCTGCCCCTGCTAAAAAATGCTACACTTATGCTGCAGTTATGCTGCACCTGCCTATTGTCGGTTTCTTTTTTCATTGCAGTGCACAAGGTTCAGCGTTACGGTCAGAAATTACGGAAAATGGAGCCGAACATGGCGAAAAAACCGCAGAATTCAGCCCCCGAAGAGGGTGGCAAAAAACCGATAACGATTAAGAAGTACGCAAACCGCCGTCTGTACAACACAGAGACGTCGAGTTATGTGACTCTCGATACGCTGTCGCAAATGGTCAAAGACGACAAAGAGTTCAATGTCTTTGATGCCAAGACCGGCGAAGATATTACCCGCCAGGTCCTGACACATATCATCGTCGAAGAAGAATCTAAGGGAACAAACTTGCTCCCGATTAGCTTCTTACGTCACTTGATCAGCTTTTATGGCGATAGCCTGCAAGCGGTCGTGCCAAATTATCTTGAACACTCCATGGGGTCGTTTGCCCGCAATCAGGAACAAATGCGCGAGATGATGACAGGCACGTTTAGTGGCCTCGCACCGTTCGCACCGATGGAAAAGATTTCCAAAAAGAACATGGCTATGTTCGAGAACGCGATGAAGATGTTCACGCCGTTCTATGGTCAAGACGGTGAAGCATTAACTGAACCAAAACAACCCGCGCCCGCTTCAGAACCTGAAAGCGGCGACATTGACGATTTGCGTGAACAAATGCTTGAAATGCAGCGTCAGTTGGCAAAGCTTAGCGGCGACAAGTAACCCGTTACTTGATTTCGCGAACCAAACGAAAACTCAACCAATAGCTTTTCACAGCGCCTGGATTTTTCTGGCGGTTCGCTGAACGTGACATTCTGGAATAGTAATACCAAGAGCCACCTCGGATAACCCGGAACTGACACTTACCATCTTCCCAGGCTTTCGAGCTTTTGGGTGCGCCTTGATAGTTTGGCTGCCAACAATCTTGCACCCACTCAAAGGCATTTCCGTGCATATCATATAAGCCCCAAGGATTTGGCTTAAAGCTGCCAATGGGTGCATTGCCAATCCCGGACCAGGGCGCGCCACACTCACGGCAATTAACCTCGTTGTCGCCAACAATATCACCAAACCAATAGTTGCCTTTAGAGCCTGCCCGCGCTGCGTATTCCCATTCGGCCTCGCTCGGCAATCGGTACGTTTGTCCCGTTGACTTGGATAGCCAATCAGCAAATTCTCGAACCATCTTGTGGCTGACATTAATCACAGGCATACGGTTTTTACCCCATTTGTGATCATTTGGTTCGTGAGTACATCCACCAGCATCAATACATGCCTGCCAATGCTCATGTGTGGTTTCGAAACGCCCAATCGCAAATGCTTTTCGGATACGCATGATGCGGGGCGGTTTCTCGCTTTTATGCTTCTTGGAACCCATAATGAAAATGCCTGGTGGCACGACGACCATCTCAGGGCAGGTCTCGCAATCTCGGAACATATCGCCTGGCTTTAGCTTTTGCCCCGGCTCGATCAATGGTGCCGCAGGAATAGCAACGGGCTCAATCCGCGGATACACACCCTGTGCATGGCCCATACCCGGCATGACCAGCATTGCAGCCGCAAAAATACAAAATGAAAGATGACGAAAATTCATAAACGAAGGGTCTCGCGAACATAGCTTTTGGTCAAGCCTTGCGAAGCTTTTTTACAGCGCGATGAGCCACTTTTGAAACCAACGGCGAAACGTCGTCCGTCATTGCTTCGGCAATCTTTAATAAGGACAGGTCGTTTGAATTCCCCAAGGCGATCAGTGTATTGCGCACAAACCGGTCTCGGCCCGTCCGTTTGATCGGCGAGCCGCTAAAGAAAGCTCTAAACTCAGCATCATCCAATTGCGCTAAATCAGCCAACTGGGGCGCCGTCAATTCGACTTTGGGTCTAAATGCGGGCTCGTCCGTGGGCGAACCAAACTTGGTCCAAGGACAGGCCGCCAGACAATCATCACACCCATAAATATGATTCCCCATCGCGTCCATCAGCTCATCGTCGATATCTCCGGCGTGTTCGATCGTAAGATATGAAATACATCGCCGCGCATCCAACTCGTATGCTTTAGGGAACGCGTCTGTCGGACATGCACGCATGCATCGGTCGCAACTGCCACAATGGTCGATCTCAGGACTGTCAGGTACGAGATTAAGATCGGTAAACAGCTCGCCCAAGAACAACCATGAGCCACTCTCACGGCTCACAAGGTTGGTATGTTTGCCCTGCCAGCCAATACCGCCCCGCTGTGCCAATGGCTTTTCCATCACAGGCGCCGTATCGACAAACACCTTAATATCGGTGGCATAGGCCTCGACCATCCAGCGTCCGAGCTGTTTGAGGCGTTTTTTGACCGTGTCATGATAATCCCGGCCTTGCGCATACACACTGATCGCACCGCGTTCCGGATGCTCAAAGATCGTCGTTGGGTCTGTTCCAGGGCCATAATTCATGCCCAATACAATGATTGTCTTTGCACCCGGCATTAAAGCTTTCGGATCACCGCGCCGCTTGTCACCCCGCGCCATCCACGCCATATCCCCGTGAAATCCAGCCTTGGTGAAGGCCTCAAGGGCCTTTTGATCGTTGGGGTCGGTTTCGGCACTGGCGAACCCGACAGACTCAAAGCCAAGCGCCAACGCTTTCGCGCGGATCGCTTCTTTTATCTCTTGATGGTCAGGAGTCCTCGTCATTTTTACAGCATTATGCTAATTACCAGCGCAATCAATTAAAGAAATACGAGTAGACACGATGATATCAGAAAAAATTGCCGTTGTTTTGCTAAGTGGCGGGCTGGATTCTTCAACCGTTCTGGCTATTGCCCAAGAGCAGGGTTTCACCCCTGTAACGCTGACATTCCGTTATGGACAGCGCCATTCCGCCGAGATCGACGTGGCAGCCAAGTTGGCTAAAAAAGCTGGCATCGCACGCCATGTCGTCGCAGATATTGATCTTCGCGCCTTTGGTGGCTCCGCGCTGACAGCTGACATTGATGTGCCAAAACATCGGAGTGATGCAGAAATTGGCGAAGGTATTCCGATCACTTACGTCCCCGCACGAAACACGGTATTCCTTTCATATGCCTTGGCACTGGCAGAAACCACAGGCGCCATGGACGTATTTATCGGCGTAAATGCCTTGGATTACTCTGGGTATCCTGATTGTCGCCCAGAATTTGTTGCCGCTTTCGAGACCGTAATGAACCTTGCGACCAAAGTTGGCGTAGAAGGTGAGCGGCCCTTAAAGCTGCATACGCCGCTGATTGATATGACCAAGGCAGATATTGTCCGCAAAGGCACCTCACTTGGTGTGAATTATGGTGAAACCTTAAGTTGCTATGATCCAACCCCTGAAGGCGATCATTGTGGTGAGTGCGATGCCTGCCACTTGCGGAAAAAAGGCTTTATCGAGGCTGGTATCAGTGATCCAACGCGTTATGCAAACTAGGGTCAGAACTCTTGCTCTATCTCCCCAATAACTGGAAACAAAACAATGAATAAACTCTGGCTTATCTTGCCTGCCTTGATCGCCTTTAATGTAAGTGTTGCCTCTGCAGATCAGGTGCCTGGCACGCGCGACGGTGTGTTTCAGATCGTCAAAGCGACCAACAGCCGGGTCTGGCGGCTAAACACACAAACCGGCGAGATTGCGGTATGTGATTTATCCGGTGAAAATCTGGTATGTACAACAAGCGCTAATGCAGCCGATGTACCAAAGAAATCCTATGCTGAGATTGAAGCTGAGCGCGAAGCAGTAGCCAAAGCAGCGGCTGATAAGCAACAAGCTGAGCGCACCACGGAGCTAAAATTCCTTGATAGAATTCTCGCGATGGTTCGAGAATTGATACGAACAGCCATAGGCGAGGCCACTGGCATCTGATTTTACTGTGGGGATAGACGCACCTTTGTTTTGATTTCCACGCCTCATGCCATTATCACTAACCGTCTTGCCATTTAAGGCAAACAGACGATAAGCGGACGCCCAGACGATGACTGATAAGAAAAAAGCCCTACTCGCCGTACGCGAGGAAATCGACAGCATTGATGATCAAATTCAAGATCTGTTGATCAAACGCACGAAAATTGTCGAAAAAGTACGGACGATAAAACACGGCGAGACGGTTAAAATCCGTCCTTCCCGAGAAGCCGAAATGATGTATCGGCTGACCGCGCGTCATCATGGGAATTTTCCAAAGCGCGAAATGTGCCGCATTTGGCGTGAAATCATCGTCGCGACGCTTAGCTTTGAAGGCCCGTTCTCTTGTGCCGTACTTGATGCCGAGGACGAACCTGGTTACTGGGACCTGGCCCGTGATCAATACGGTAGCTTTACCAAGATGGCCCGCCATCGTTCAGGCCGCTCAGTGGTCGAAGCTGTACAGCGTCAAGAAGTATCTGTTGGAATTCTGCCTTGGCCATCTCGCGATGACCCAGATCCCTGGTGGCGATACCTCATCTCAAACACCCCGGATACACCAAAAATTATTGCCCGCCTGCCATTCGTCCCCAGATCGAATGCGAAAGGCAGCGGCCTCGAAGCTGCCGTTATTTGCCCTATCGAGCAAGAACCAACTGGACGCGACCGTTCGTTGCTTGTTGTCGAAACCGATATCGAAATTGGTGCACGTCGCATTGAGGACGCTTTGAACTCCGTCGGCATCTCTGCGGCTTTCGTACAAAACTGGCACGACCCGAACCGTCCTCCGGGCTGGGTTTATCTGATTGAAGCCTTTGGCTTTATCGATCCAACCGGCAAACAATTCCCGCGCTTTATTGATGGCATTGGCAAGTCAGCACAACGTATCCTGCATCTTGGCGGTTACGGCACGCCTCTAGGCGTTCGTGATGTCACCGGAGACGGGAGCGGGTCATGAACGACCGTCCTGAACCCAATGCCAGCGTCATGGACATCGCGGCCTATGTTGGCGGCGAATCAAAAGTTGATGGCGTCGAACGCATCATAAAGCTGTCATCGAACGAAGGCCCCTTTGGCCCAAGTCCAAGTTCCAGTAAAGCTCATGAAGCCGAGGCATCTGCGCTGCATCGCTATCCAGACGGCGGCGCTGTCGCACTTCGCACCGCTATCGGTGAGCGCTATGACCTCGATTCTGCAAAAATCGTATGCGGCGCTGGCTCTGATGAATTGATCTCATTGTTATGCAAAGCTTACTCAGGCGTGGGCGACGAAGTCTTATACTCCGAACATGGTTTCTTAATGTATCCGATTTCAGCGAAAGCTGCGGGTTCAACACCCGTTACAGCACCAGAAACAAATAAGACGGCAAACGTTGATGCGCTTTTAGCGGCTATCACAGATAAAACACGGATTGTATTTCTAGCGAACCCCAACAATCCGACTGGCACATATTTGCCAAAAGCTGAGGTGCAGCGTCTTCGTGATGGGTTACGTAATGATATTTTGTTGGTGATCGATGCCGCGTATGCGGAATATACAACGCTGGAAGATTACACAGCTGGCATCGAACTGGTCGACGCCGGCGAGAATACGGTAATGACCCGCACGTTCTCAAAAATCTACGCGCTGGGCGGTGTTCGTCTGGGCTGGGCTTATGCGCCTGCAAACGTGATTGATGTCCTAAACCGTATTCGCGGACCGTTTAATGTCGGCGCACCTGCCATGGCAGCTGGCATCGCGGCTATTCAAGACACTGAATTTGAAGCCATGAGCCGCGCGCACAACGATACATGGCGCGATTGGACCGCTGACCAACTGACCAAGCTCGGTCTTGATGTCACGCCCAGCATTGGCAACTTTCTACTTGTTTGCTTTGGCGATGACCCTGCGCACAGCGCAGAAGCTGCGGATCAATTCTTAAAAACCAGAGGCATTCTTATCCGCCGCATGGGCGGTTATGGGTTCCCGAATTGCTTGCGTATTACGATCGGTCTCGAAGACGAGATGCGTATCTTCGTTGACGCGTTGGCCGCATTCCTGGGCCGCAATGATTTCGAGCCTTCGTCATGACCGGCGCACCATTATTTGAAAATGTGACGTTGATCGGCATCGGCTTGATTGGCTCGTCGTTATCGCATGCCATGCGAAAACATGGGCTAGCTGGCGCCATTACTGTTGCAACACGTCGCCAAGAAACGTTGGACTGTGCGATTGAACTCGGCCTGTGCACTAAAGGAACATTGGATTTCAGTGCTGCCGTCAAAGACGCTGACCTTGTCATTATCTGTACGCCCATGGGTGCCTATAAAGATATTGGTACTGAGATCGCCCCACACCTTAAAGCTGGCGCCATCGTCACGGATGTAGGTTCGGTTAAATTTCCTGTGTTTCAGACGCTGGCCCCCACATTACCAGATCATGTCCATCTCGTCCCCGGGCACCCGGTTGCCGGGACCGAATACTCGGGTCCTGATGCCGGGTTTGCAGCCTTGTTTGAAAAACGCTGGACACTGTTGACACCCGCCGAAGGCACGGACGCTGATGCTATACAGAAAGTCACAACGCTGTGGGAGCGGTGTGGCGCCATGGTCGAAGTCATGGATGCCGCGCATCATGATCAAGTGCTCGCAATCACTTCGCATCTTCCACATTTGATTGCCTACACGATTGTTGGGACCGCCACAGATTTGGGCGAGGACCTGCAAAAAGAAGTCATTAAGTTCTCGGCGTCTGGTTTCAGGGACTTTACCCGAATTGCAGCCTCGGACCCGACCATGTGGCGCGATATATTTCTCACCAACCGCGAAGCTGTCCTGGACGTCCTAGGCCGTTTCGACGAAGACCTCACCGAGCTAAAACGTGCCATACGCCGTGGCGATGGTGAGAAACTGTTTAAACATTTTTCCCGAACCCGCACTATTCGCCGCGGTGTCATCGACGCAGATCAGGCTTAAAAATCATGCAACCCGTTCTCGATAGTTTTGTTTCCGGATTCCCTATCTTAATGCTGCATTCGTCGGTGACGATTGCGATCTTATTGGCCGGTATTTGGCTTTATATATGGATGACGCCCTGGGACGAGATGGCCTTGATCCGCAAAGGTAATAACGCAGCAGCGCTCTCGCTCGGCGGGGCAATCGTTGGTCTCGCGTTACCCCTCGCAATTGCCATGGCGGCCAGTGTCAGTGCTTATGAAATCATCTTGTGGGGTCCCGTCACATTGATCCTGCAAATCATTGCCTACCGGGTTGCAGATATCGTCATGCGGACCCTGCCAAAGCGCATTGAAGACGGTCAGATGTCAGCTGCTATCCTGCTGGTCTCGATCAAGCTTGCCGCGGCCATCGTTAACGCTGCTGCCGTTTCAGGCTAGGCCTTATCGATGCGATTGCGTGACATTCTGGCGCTCATCGTCGTCGCCATTATTACCATTGGCGGACAGGTATTCCGTGGTGATGAAGCACAGCCTGAGACTGAGAGTCCACGCCGCCCACCCCTAAGCGCTTACAACAACGTTCCCTGGGATGCCGATACACAATATTGGTTTACCGACAAGCCAGCAGCCGTGGCACCAAAGTCGCCGCCATGGGTTGGAATAGGGCCTGAGGCGATCATTGAAATCCCACATAATCGAAAGTCTGGAACAGGGACTGCATTCGCTGTTGGCAAAGGACAGTGGCTGACGGCGCGTCATGTCATTGATGGATGTGATGACGTTGGGCTTCAGTATGCCCCCGGCAAGGCCGTCCGCGTCAGAACTATCCTTAATCACCCAAATGCAGACGTCGCACTGTTAACGACCAAGCGAGGCCCTACACCTTTTGAGATTGGGCGCAATGCATCTCAAGGCGACAGCGGCTTTATGATTGGTTTTCCAACAGGCAAACCGGGTGCCGTGCTCGGGCACAAAATTGGTACCACCACACTGAAGGAACGCGGCCGATACCAAACCCGCGAAACAGCGGATGTCTGGAGTGAACAGACCCGACTTCCAAATCGCGTAGGCTCATTGGGCGGACTTTCAGGCGGACCGATCTTTACCGATGACGGACGTATTGTGGGCGTTGTTCTCGCTGAGTCAAAACGACGTGGCCGTGTCTTTACCGCACAGCCGACAACAATGCGCTACTTACTCAGCGGTTCAAATGAGCCCTTCGCCACCCCAGTCCCCTTGAACGAGGATGACTACCCAAGCACTGCCCGGAACTGGTTGACGTCACTACAAATCTCGAAGGTCCTGTGCCGCGTTAAAAGATAAACGACGCGATTACCATAGGATCGCCGGGACCCGCATAAGCGGAATAGGACCGACCGAAAGGCGTTGATCCTGAACACTGATCGGCACGTCGATCTGCTTTGGCCCACCCCCCGCAGGCACCTTACCCAAGGCACCAAGTATCATTTTGGCGATATTCCCATCACTGGACCTGACCAATCCTGCCTGGATCAGTTGGTTCAATGCCGCATCATAACCGGTGACACGCGCACTAAACGCACAAACCGGTTGTAGTCGGCCATCAAGGGCCATTGTCCCGTCCCCATCCAAGCCGAGCGTCCCATGAATGATGCGAAGCGAACGCACCTCGACGGTACCGCCACGATTGGCCCATTGGGTAAGTTCAGGTGCGGTCAAATTTCCTGGTGGCGCACCGCCAATCAATTCCAGATGAGCTTCAATATTTTTTACATTGGAACCAAAGGGTGACTGGGCCAGTGCTGGCAGCGTGATATCACGTACTTTCAAATTCAATCCGCCATAAATTGGCACCGATCCGCGTATCAGAAATGCCTTTAAGTTTGCGACCTTTAGCACACCTTTATCGTTATTACTGCTCACCGCAACACCCTCAAGATCAAGACGAACGCGTCCGCCTTGATCCCGGTCCACAGCCCAGGTGTTGGACGACGTCTCAATAATATACGTATTCAACGCGGGACCTTTGGCGACAGCCAAATTCATCGGACCTGTGAAATTTCCATCGATTTCATCAATTTTCCAAGGCGCCATCGTCGCCGTTATGCCCGGCACGCGAAGCCGCCACCCCGCAGCAGTATCAACGATCTGCACATCTTCTGCTTGGATATCTAGCCATCCCAGAAACCCATCGACATCAAGGCGTGCCATCTGAATGTCACGCCCATCCATTCGATTATTATCGATCCAAACATTGATCTGCTCGCGGACAGTCTCCGCCAGCCAGAACCACCAGACGACATAGATGACAATCGCGACAAAAATCACGACACCAAGCGTCTTCCATCGCCGGCGCGACGAGGTGAAAGGTCTTTCGAGAATCATTTCATCAGGTGTGATATTATTTGGATCAGTCATGCTAGACACTAGAACGTTGCACCACGTTCGTGAAGGGCATAGCTTCGGACTTTACACATTAGCTCATATATTTATTTAACTTCGGACCGCATATGTCTGCACCCCGCACCCTCTCAAGTACTTTAAATGCTTCGATTCCAATTATCTTTGTGTTGCTTTGGTCGACCGGGTTTATTGGTGCCAAAATGGGTATGCCACATGCAGAGCCATTCACCTTTTTAGCTTACCGATTTACAATCGCATCTGCGATCTTCGTTTTATTGCTGCTGGCAATGCGTGTGCCCTGGCCAAAGGACGGGCGCACCTGGATGCACGCTGCCATTGTCGGCTCAATGATACACGGTATCTATTTAGGCGGTGTCTTTTTTGCAGTCAAAAATGGCACATCTGGTGGTATTTCTGCGCTCATTGTTGGCGTTCAACCCCTACTGACTGCCGTCTTTGCGGGTGTGTTACTAAGCGAACGATTAAGCAAGAAAGCCTGGCTTGGATTTATCCTCGGCTTTGTTGGCATCAGCCTCGTCGTTTGGCGTCAGGCTGGAGATACGGGCGGCTGGGTCGGAATCTCATCATGTATTGCAGGCCTTGTCGCCGTCACCGCAGCCACACTCTATCAAAAACGCTTTGCGACCAGCATCGATTTGCGCGTTGGTTCAGCCATTCAATTTGCCGCTGCCGCGGTATTGATGTGGGTGCTCGCCATCAGCAGCGAGACCATGGTTGTGGATTGGACCGGCGAGGCTATTTTCGCAATGGCATGGCTCGTCTTGGTCTTATCCATTGGTGCGGTCACGCTCTTGTATATATTGATCCGACAAGGCGCGGCATCCAAAGTCGCCAGCCTGTTCTATCTGGTCCCGCCTGTTGTCGCAGTTGAAATGTACTTTTTGTTTGGCGAGACCCTCAGCATGACAGCACTCATAGGTATGGCTATCGCCGTGATTGGTGTCGCGTTGGTCACGAAAGGCTAATCATGGCACCACACACACCCTTTAGTCCGCCAACCGAGAGCTTCTGGCTATTCGCATATGGATCGTTAATGTGGCAGACAGATTTTCCATTTAAAGAACAACACTTAGCCACCATTTATGGTTATCACAGAGCCCTCTGTATTTATTCATTGACCTACCGTGGCACCGAACAAAACCCTGGCCTTGTGTTTGGCTTGGACGAAGGCGGCACGACCCAAGGGATCGTCTTTAAAATCTCCACCGAAGACGTCGCAGAAGTATATGAGAAAATCCATGCCCGCGAGATGGTCTCAAACGTGTATCAACCCGAGTGGGTTTCATGTCATTTGGACGATGGTGCGGATGCAACCGTGCAAGCCTTGGCCTATGTCGCTGACCATTCAAATCAACAGTACGCTGGCGCATTGTCGGATGATGATACCGTGAGGCTCGTTCATGCGGGTCATGGCAACGCGGGGCCGTGTACTGACTATGTGCTAAATACCGATGCGCATCTGCGCGAAATCGGTGTTTGTGATCCGATGCTGCAACGGATTGCTGGGAAGCTTTAATATCGATACTTAATCACGTCGTCATTCCAGCGTAGGCCGGAATCCAGTACTGTCAAAACATCTAGCATTACCCAAACCCGGCCTTCGCCAGGATGACGATGTTTGTTGTTATTAAGAGATGACGCTGATCTCAAGAGGGACGCTTGTTAATCTGGAAGAGAGATCGAGCCGTCGTCTGCCACCGCGAAAAACGGGTTATAGGTGACTTCCCATAAGTGCTCGTCCGGGTCGGCAAAGTAACCAGAATATCCGCCCCAAAAAACCTCTTCGGCATTCTTGATGATCTTTGCACCAGCGACCTTGGCTTCTTCAAGCACAGCGTCAACGTCGGCTTTATCACGGCAATTATATGCCAGCGAAACACCCCGGAATGCGGGGACACCGACATCCTTAACCGTCACATCTCCGGCAAGTGCCGCGTGCCCGTACAGCCCGAAAATCACTAACCCTGCTTGAAAGAACGTCACGTTTTCATTCGACTGACCAGATGCTTGCCATCCTAGCCGTTCATAAAACGCCCGGCTTGCCGCCATGTCTGTAATACCCAATGTGACGATGCTCAGGCGTTGATCCATAAGCTTAGCCGCACTTGGAATAGGCGCAGGAGGTGCACGTGTCACAGCCTTCTTGGCGCATCAGCGATGGCTGACCACATTTTGGGCAATGCTTGAACAGCGACGACGGTTGCGGGTTCACACCGTCTTCTTCAAGACGCAAACTTCCACCGGCGACCGCCATGGACTGCACAATATCATTTTGATCCGGGCCTTCAGCAGCATTCGGATTTGGGATGAAACCTGTATCGATCATATGGTTTTCAATCACGCTGCCAATCGCTGCCAAGAGCGATGGGACGTACTTGCCACCAACCCAGTATCCACCGCGCGGATCGAATACAGCTTTTAATTCTTCGACGACAAACGACACATCGCCACCGCGACGGAATACCGCTGAAATCATGCGTGTCAGTGCAACAGTCCAGGCGTAATGCTCAGTGTTTTTCGAGTTGATGAAAATCTCGAACGGACGACGACGGCCTTGATCATCAATAATGTCGTTGAGCGTGATGTAGATCGCATGGTCACTTTCCGGCCAGCGCACCTTGTAGGTTTTACCCGGCAACTCGCCCGGACGATCCAAAGGCTGAAACATGCGAACCACTGATCCGGAATCCCCTTCATCCTTTGGCAATGTACTCTTTGCCTCGGTCTCGAATGGCAGTTCAGGTTCAACAACGGTGGGTTTCTTTTTCTCGCCGACTTCAAGCACAGCCCCGGTCACATCATTCGGACGATAGGTCGTGCAGCCCTTACAGCCCAGTTCGTAGGCACGAACATAAATATCCTTAAAGGCGTCAAACGATGCATCTTCCGGCACGTTGATAGTTTTTGAAATTGAGCTATCGATATATTTTTGCACCGCCGCCTGCATCACCAGATGATCTTCTGGTGCCAGGGATTGCGCATCAACAAACGCGCGCGTGAGCGGTGTGTCGGCACCCTTCATACGGCGGAAAAGCCGGAACGCATAATCTGACACTTCTTCTTCACGGCGTGTGCCATCAGGCATTAAAACGTGACGGCTATACGTGAAGCTGAAAACGGGCTCAAGTCCGGACGACACATTATCGGCGAACAATGAAATCGTCCCCGTCGGCGCCACTGATGTCAGCAATGCATTACGGATGCCATGCTCGGCAATCGCATCGCGAATATCCTGATCCATGGCAGCAATGGTTTCGCCCGCCAAATACTGTTCCTTGTCGAACAGCGGGAACACACCTTTTTCGCGCGCTAAATCTACAGACGCCAAATACGCGGATCGCTGCACGGCCTTCAACCATGTCTCGGTCAGTTGAACCGCAGCCGCAGAACCGTAGCGGGCACCACACATAATCAACGCATCCGCCAGACCAGTGATCCCCAAGCCAATACGGCGTTTCGCTTTGGCTTCATTTCGTTGTTCTTCAAGCGGAAAGCCAGATACATCGACGACATTATCCATCATGCGAACAGCCGTCCGCGTGATCTCGTCCAAGGCTTTCGTATCAAGCACAGCATCATCTTCAAACGGTGATATAACCAAGCGCGCCAGGTTCACAGAGCCGAGCAAACATGCACCATAAGGCGGCAAAGGCTGTTCGCCACAAGGGTTCGTCGCATGAATTGTCTCGCAATAATGCAGGTTGTTGCGGGCGTTGATCCGGTCGATAAAAATCACCCCAGGCTCGGCGTACGCATACGTTGCCTGCATAATTTTATCCCAAAGATCGCGCGCAGATACTGTCTGATGAATAGTGCCTTCAAATATCAAATTCCAAGACGCATCATCTTTAACCGCCTGCATGAACGAGTCCGTGACAAGCACCGACAGGTTGAACATACGCAAGCGGCCCGGTGCCTGCTTGGCATCTACAAACGCTTTAATATCCGGATGATCACAGCGCAGCGTTGCCATCATCGCACCACGGCGCGACCCGGCCGACATGATCGTGCGGCACATCGCATCCCACACATCCATAAACGACAGCGGGCCAGATGCATCTGCACCAACGCCTTTGACGCGGGCACCCTTGGGCCGCAGCGTCGAGAAATCATAACCAATGCCGCCACCTTGCTGCATGGTCAGCGCGGCTTCTTTCAATTGCTCAAAAATACCCGCCATATCGTCCGGTACGTCGCCCATGACGAAGCAGTTGAATAACGTCACTTTTCGCTCAGCACCTGCACCTGACAAGATGCGGCCAGCAGGCAAAAACTTGAAATCATCCATGGCATCAAAGAAGCGCTGTTCCCAGACCTCAGGTTCGTCTTCGTTGACAGCAAGCGCCTTGGCCACACGTCGCCACGTATCCGCAACCGCCTTATCAATAGGGCGTCCGTCAGCGTCTTTAAGACGGTATTTCATATCCCAGATTTGCTGGGAAATTGGGGCAACGTCGATCATGGCGTTTTCTTTCGGCAGGTCAGGCGGATTAAAAGGTGGTGGAGACCGTCTCCATCAGAGCGCAAACAGTAGGCCCGACCGGCATTTCTCACAAGCGAATGTTCTTGAAATGTTTTCACTTATTTTACCAGATTTATCCTCAAGCGCAATCGAGAATAAACAATTATTATCAATGTATTATGAAGTTTTCCCCAGCTTTCAATATGTGATCAGACAAAGTTTTCCACGTTGTCCACAATCACAACGTGAAAGATGAGCTTGGTAGCTGACCCAAGAACTCTTTCAGAGTCTATTTATCAAGTAGTCGCGTTGAGGCCTCTTCGACCACACGTTCGAGATGGACCATGAATTCCTTGCGCGGCATTGCACACGCCATGACGGGATCGAGCACTTGGAGTGTGATCGTGCCCGAGTTGACCAAAAATTTACGGCGGCCCCAATATTTCCCAGAGTTCAACGCAATCGGAACCACAGCCACGCCATCGGGCAGTTGCTGATAAACGGCTGCGACACCGGGGTGATATCGTAATTGCTCTCCAGGCGCTGTCCGCGTTCCTTCGGGAAAGATGATTACCTGACGACCTTTCGCGAGCCGATCCACGCACGCCGTGACCATATGGCGCAAAGCCTTCGCGCCAGCATGTCGGTCTACCGAAACATGCTCGACCCTTCGATTGTACCAACCCCAAAAAGGGATCTTCATCAGTTCCTGCTTCAAGATGTACTGCGGATCTTCCAAGATCACATACATAATGAACGTATCCCAAATGGATTGGTGCTTTGATGCAATCAGGATGGGGCCGTTGGGGATTTTCTCTAGGCCGACGAATCGGACATCGATGCCCGCAACCACACGCATCAACCACACAGCACCTTTCGACCAATAGCGGAACATACGTTGCAGCGCTTTGCGCGGAAAAGGCAGTAATATCCATCCAATTAACAGAACAAAAATGAACCAGCTAAAGAATAAAATATTGTACGCGAGCGAACGAATATAAATCATGTGCCGTCTTTACCTTACATTGCCGGTGAGCCGCCAAGATCAAGAACCTTCACGTGATGACGCAACGACGCAACGATGTACTTGTTATACTCTGTTACCGTTAGCGCCATGGTGCCGGGCCATGCCCACCATTTGTCTTGCTTCACGTGCACAGGAAATACGGGGTACGGCTCGATCTCGATGTCAGGCATCGCATCCTGGAATTCCAGCAAGCTTCGCGGCATGTGATAAGCGGCGGTGACGAGACGCAGTGACGTATACTCGCGCATACGCATCCAGTTCTTCGTTTCGAGTGCGTTCTCTATCGTATCGACCGCGTTACCAATACTTATTCTGTTCTCAATATCCTCAGGGCGTTGTTTTAAAATCGCCAGTAGCTGACGCACATCTACACCACCATAAACACCAGAGATGAATAAGTGTTCTGCGCGTTCACCCAATAAAAGATCAAGGCCCGCCCTGAGGCGACCACTGCCGCCCGTTAATACAACAATGGCGTCAGTTTGCTTATGTGCAGCCGTCACCCGGTCTGGAATTTTCGCAGCAAAAGTAAAAAGCCCAGCGCCCCACGCGAACAGCAAGATCAGGGAAAAGCTCACAATACTTTTGAGCCAAGGAGTTCGACAAGCGTGTCCGCGGTAACGCATCTAAAGCATCCGTGCCAATGATCTGAGCACTGTTGAGCGTGCTGTCGTCATCGCAAGACCTGCGACGCATAAAGGAATGATCGCAAAAATCGCCCATTCAATGGGTCCAAACGAAAGATCAGGCAGGGCCGCTTCTTCCAAGCTTTCGGCCAAACTCCCAACCAAATAAAGCGCTGGCAATCCAAGTGCCATACCGATGAGTCCGCCCTTTAGGCCCAGCATCATCGCGCGCGCCGCAAACTGGCCCGCGATATAACTATCCTGCGCCCCAATCAGGTGAAGAACCTCAATAGCTTCCTTGTGAATAGACAAGCCCGTACGCGTCGTGAAGATCACCGTGCCCATCGTCGCCAAGGCAATAAATACGAGGATTGCCATGGCAATGAATTCAACTGTCCGAATAAGATTGACTAGGCGTTGCAGCCAAATTCGGTGGTCATCGACCGTGGCGTCAGGTACCCGCGCCTGCAGCGTTCTGGTGAAGTCTTTCAGATCAAACTGCGCTTCATCTGCCAAACCGACATCAATTAGTTTGGGGAGCGGCAAGTCATTCACGTTAGCCGACGAGCCCAACCAAGGCTCAAGCAACGTCATCATGTGCTCTTCTTCTATGATCACATAGCGTTCTATGCCTGATGCGGCAGCGATGACGTTGAGCACTTCCTGGAGGTTATTTTGATCCCTCGCCGGATCTTCAGTCGCGGCGATTTGTACCGTCAACGTGCCGCCGACGCCCTGATCCCAGCGCGCGGCTGTCGCGTTAAGAACCAAAATGCCACCAATCGCCAGAACAGCCAGAAAAACCATAAAGGCAATAAGCCAGGGCAAGAAGCGGCTGTGCGCATCATTATCAAGGGGAAGATCGGATCTTTTGATACCTAGCATGCCTGAATCCTAGAGAAAATTTTCAATGCCGGGCGGATCGGCATCGTCTAAATCATCATCAATACGAGTCCGCCTCGGCGGCACAACAGCCTGAACCGATTCGCGCGATTCGCGCCATTCACGTGCCGGGGACTTATTTCCACTCCCTGCAATCATAGATAATGACCCTTCGTCGAGACGCATCACAGGATGTCCAAGACGGTCAACAAGGGCCATATTGTGGGTTGCGACAACAATCGTCGTACCCAACCTATTCAATTCTTCGAACAGGTGCATCAGACGTAATGCCATCGTGTCATCAACATTTCCGGTCGGCTCGTCGGCAAGTAAAAGCTTTGGACGCGCGATCACAGCACGTGCAATCGAAACGCGTTGCTGTTGCCCGCCCGATAATGTTGGTGGACGTGACTTCATGTGATCTTTAAGGCCAACCCATTCTAATAGCTCGGTAACATGTCGCGTTACATCCGCTTCCTTGATCCCTGCGACACGAAGCGGCAGGGCCACGTTATCAAACGTGCTCAGATGACCGAGAAGCCTAAACTCTTGAAAAACAACACCAATTTTACATCTTAATGCGGGGAACTTTGGCCGCGGTGTTGTTGCGATATCGCTGCCAAATAATGAAATCAATCCGCGCGATGGTTTTAAGGCTAGGTACATCAGCTTCAACAGCGATGATTTACCGGCACCACTTTCACCCACGAGGAAATGAAACGATCCCGGCGCCAGAGAAAATGTCACGTCTTGCAGCACTTCTGGACCCAGTCCGTAGCGCAAACCAACATTCTCAAATCGAGCAATTGATCCTTTTGACAACCCTGACACCTTAGGTCCTTACAAGGGGGGACGTTCGAAAGCCGACGCCATACATGCGCGACAATGCCATGTTGAGGGCGTCCCCGTCCAGCATTGGCGTCACAATTGATATGCATAATCATTTGATTTGCTGCACGCACCTGCTTGCACGCTGAAATGCGAGCGCTTATAAACGTTAAAGTCTTAAACTGGCCGGTCTTACATGTATATATCCTGCCCAAACTGCGCGACGAGATATAACGTCACTCCAGCCCAAATCGGGCAGCAGGGTAAGTCTGTCAAATGTTCGAATTGTGCGAACACATGGCATCAGATGCCTGTTGCAGACCCACCACCGCCACCAATGTTACCGCAGGGCGCGGCTCAACAATACGCACCGCCACCTCCGCAGGCACAACCTGGCGCGTATCCTTACCCGCCGCCGGGCTATCCACCCTATCCACCGCCAGGCTACCCAGCACCTCCAGGATATCCACCTCCACCAGGTGCACCAGTGCCAGAGCAAGCCGCACCTGTTGCAGCGCCTGAGCCAGCACCTGCGCCTGAGCCAACGCCCGAGCCTGTCATCGAAGACGAGATCAAACTTCCAGAACTGGATGACGCCATTGATGAAGATCCAATGGCTGACTTCGACGTTTCGAATGACGAAGATGACGATCTGTCATCTGATGACATTGATGCGATGTTCGGTGACGAAGATGAGCCTGAGCCTCTTTCATCAATGGTCGCAGGCACGCCTGAAGATGATGACGACGATAACGACGACGGCAATAATGATAATGCTGATTTCGACGACCTCGACGAGCCAGAACCTATCCCACAAGTCTTCACAGCCGACGACGATGATGACGAATTTGATGATGACGACGAAGATGAAGACGAGGCTCGCGGCCCACTGATCAAGATCATCATTGCCGTTATACTTGTCGTCCTCATAGGTATGGCGGGCGCTATCGTGTTCTTGCGCGACGTGATTACGGATATCGTGCCTGCAGCTGAAGGCATATATAGTGTCATCGGCCTTGAAGATGATTCGCTTGGTGCTGGCCTCTCGATCAGGAACGCCAAAAGTGCACGCGAATCCATTGGTGGCAAAGATGTCCTCGTTGTCCGCGGCGAGATTGCCAACGTCTCAGATCGCGAACGGACCATACCTTTGCTTGAGCTGCGATTATTAGACCTAGAAGCGAAACTGGTACAATCAGCACAAGCAACGCCGCTCAAACAGAGTTTGGTGGCGGGCGATAAAATCGGCTTTAAGATCCAACTCGAAGAGCCGAGCGCCTTGGCTCAAGGGCTTGAGATCACGTTTGTGGAACGCGCTGACAAACCTGCTCAATAAGCGCCGGTCATCTTCTTATATTTAAATTGATTCCTTATCGATTATTTCGCGTGTCCACATGCTTCTGGATTCTGGCCTACGCCGGAATGACGGAGCATTTTCAGAAAACGTCGAGCAAGCGATTGAGATAATCAAGCTCGAGCTGGGGGCGGTTGCGTTCACCTGAGCGCTTACGCAACTCGTCAATGATTTCACGGGCACGCAACAATTCCATCCGACTGGGGATTTCAACACCCCCATCTTCGGCGGTCTTTCCCTGGCCTTCATCTTGACCATTCTGACGCCCGAACGGGTCGACGTTGCCCGGCCCCCCTGGGCTTGGGCGTTGACCATTCGCAAGCCCCATCTGAGGTCCAAACTGTTTGGCCATGGCTTCGGCCATCTTGCCTGTCGCGTCTCTGAGATCTTGTAGAGCCTGCGTCTGATTCCGGGCCGCATCACTGAGTTCACCTTTACCCAGGTTTTTTCCAGACTGCTCCATCTGTTGCTCTGCGCTGCCAAGATTGTCTGGTATTTGACCAAACATCTCATCCATTTGCATCATCAGCTCGCCAAGACGTTTACGCAAAGCCGCTTGTTCAGCCGGACTTGGCGTACCGTTCTGACCTTGTTGACCTGACTGATTCCCGGGCTGCTGGCCTTGCTGGCTCGGCTCACCTTGCTGACCGCTTTGCTGTTGTTGGCGTCTCAATTGAGCGCGACCGTTTTGCAGACTCTCTTTAAACGTACGGTCCAAAAGCTCTTGTTGATCCTGCGTCAACGAGCGCATGCCATCCATCATCTTCTTTGCCTGCGCCATTGCCGGGTTCAATTGCTTTTGGTTTAAATTTTGGCGAAGCTGTTCAAGCATCTGCTGCATCTCGGCCAGTTTTTGTTCAGCCGTTTGGCGGTTTCCCGTCTCGGCCAACTCTTTAATCTGGTCGAGCATCTGCTGGATATCCTGTGTCTCCATTTGTTCGCTACCATCCATTGGCGGCAACTTGTCCATGCCCATTTCCTGAAGTCGCTCAACCAAGGCCTGCATATAGCGATCCATCGCGTCCTGCAGCTCCGCCATCACGCGGTCTAGTTCTTCACCCGTCTTACCGTCTCGTAAAGCTTGCATCGCATCATCTTGCATCCGCATGAGGTCCGCTTCGGCGAGGGCAAATTCGCCATCCTCAATGCGCAATGCGGTTTCCCAAAGCAGGCGTTGCGTGCTTGAAACGTAATCATCAACGGCATAGTTCAGACGACTGTAGGCAATTCGAATAGAAAGGAATGCCACAGCGTCATCAAAGAAATGCGCCGGATAAAAAGACAATTGCTCAATGTCTTCTGCGACTTTCTTAATCACCTCAGCTATTGGATCGTTGAGCGCTTTCCGAGCCTCGACCAATTTCCGCGCGACAGGATGATTAAAAATGCGTTCCGGCAAAACCACTTCGATGGTATCCGTTTCAGTTTTCTGCCCCGCCGTATCCTCAGCGATCAAGCGGACCCGTACCGGTAATCCAGCCCAAGGGTGTGCAGAGAAATCACGCGCCGTCGTCGCCTGAATATCGCGTCGTTTGCGCGGCAATGGGACTTCGACCAGAATTTCAGCCGCACCTCCCAGCACCGCTTTCCCGTTTGGGCGGCGTATCAACAATTCAAGTTTTTTGATGCCGTAATCATCAGACGCAATATAGGCGACATCCAATTGAGTTTCCCGGCGCATAGACGGCGCACGTTCGAACTCGATATTGGGCGGGCTATCAGTGGCCACCACAAGCGGCCACGTTGCAAATTCATTTCCACCAACATCAATCGTCAGATGATCTGCACCGATCGACTTTTCATCCACAACCGTTTCAAGTTTATACGTCGAACTTGCCGCATCACCCAATCGTGGTAGCGCTTGTGTCGTACTGCCTAATTGAAGCGTCGGCTGAGCCTCTGCATTCGTCGCATGTATAAGGAGGGCCGAGCCAACCGGGACAATCAGTTGCGGACGGGCTTGCGATGGCGTGCTTTCGCCATCCGCTGACGCTTGCGTACGTGCAACACCGTTATACACACTGGGGGCCAGACCGGTATATGCAGGCGGTGTGATCCACATATCCAAGCGGATATCCGCAGCCGCACTTACAATTCCAATTGGATCCAGCGCATGTAATATACGAGGCCAGGCATCATTGCCGCCCATCAACACACCGACGAATAACACCAGAACTGGCATAAACCTGAGGCCCCAGGGATCGATGGCCGCAACACCCGGCTTTGGCGTTGGATGTGTCAGATGCTCTGTCTCAGCGATCGCACGGGTCATGTGCGCATGCCACAAGGTTTGCGCGCGCACACTGAGTTTACTTTGAGCCGGGGTATCAAATAGTGCCGTTAGCGGTCGATGCTTTAGGCCAGATGCTGTCTCAACGCGGCGTGCGGCTTCAGCCCCTTCAACGGGACGAAATGCATCGCTAAGACCCGTGACGGCATAACCAAACAGGACGGCAAGAAATGCCAGTATCGATGCATGCAGCACATCCGGTAGAACCGGCAGAATATCCGTAAGGGCAATGCCAATAAAAAGAACGGATACCGCCAAAGGGGCCCAAAGAACACGCCAAGTTCGCTCCCACCGAATAGCCAACGCAGCCATCCGCAAAACAAATGTGATGCGGTGCGTATTCTGTGGACGCTCAGCGTGTTCGTTCATCCAGCCACTTCTTTCAGCGAAGGACGCTCTAACCAGTCGGGGATATGCTCGCGCTTGATCATTTCTTCAATGCCCAAACGGTCTGCAACAACAGCATACGCATCACCGTTGACCAATATTTCTGGAACAAGATCGCGGCCATTGTACATAGATGACATGACGGCACCGTAAGCACCTGCTGAACGGAACGCGACCAAATCGCCTGCCTTGATCTTTGGCATCATGCGTTGGCGTGCAAACGTATCACCGGTTTCGCAAACAGGCCCTACGATATCAATAGGTTCCAGCGCATCGCTTGTCGGTTCGCTGACAGGCACAATTGTGTGGTGTGCCTCGTACATAGCCGGGCGAATAAGATCATTCATCGCAGCATCTAAAATAAGGAAATTGCGATCCAGGCCTTCTTTGACATAAACGACGCGGCTTACCAATAAACCGGCGTTCCCCGCAATCATGCGACCGGGCTCAAACGCCAAACGGCAATCGAGGCCACCCATAACCTCTTTCACCATCACACCATATTCAGCAGGTCTTGGTGGGGTCTCAGCATCATAAGGAATGCCCAGTCCGCCGCCTAAATCAACAACCCGAATGTCGATGCCTGATGCGCGTAGACGTTCCACCAAACCACGGACTTTTGTGTAAGCGTCCCGATACGGCGTTAAGTCTGTGAGCTGCGAGCCAATATGCACCGCAACGCCAACAACATCTAAACCCGGCATCGCGTGCGCATCGGCGAAGACAGCTTCGGCCTGTTCCCAGGCGATCCCAAATTTGTTTTCACTTTTACCCGTTGTGATTTTCGCATGCGTCTTCGCATCCACATCAGGATTAACCCGGATCGCAATCGGCGCTGTCACACCCATATCGACGGCAACAGCGGATAATGTCTTTAACTCAGGAATGGATTCAACATTGATCTGGTGAATACCCGCCGCCAAGGCTTCGCGCAGCTCGTCAGCAGATTTCCCTACACCTGAAAAAACTGTTCGAGACGCTGGAATACCCGCAGCCATTACGCGCTTTAACTCACCAATAGAGACAATATCCATGCCCGCACCTTGCGCGGCCAACGTTGCCAACACGCCAAGATTGCTGTTGGCCTTAATGGCAAAATACACCTCGGCATTGAGGCCGCTTAATGCATCCGCAAATACGGTGTAATGGCGCACCAAAGTGGCGCTCGAATAACAGTAAAAAGGTGTACCTACAGCATCAGCCAGCGCCTCAAGCGAAACACCTTCGGCATGCATTGTCCCGTTTTGATAATCGAAATGATCCACGTCGTCTCCTAGGCGGCCTTAGCGGCCGAAATTCACTAAACTGCGATTACTTAACCAATAACTCTGTCGCCGGTGCCGGTGGCGTATACGTGCCACTCGGATTAGATCGTGTTTGGCGCGTATATGTCCCGGTCGTTGTCGGCGTCACTTTTTGTGCCGTCGGTACACCTGTCGTTTGTTTCTGAGGCGCTGGATATACGAGAGGATATGTCGATTCGTCTGGATACGACGGCGTCGACTTAACGCCGCACGCTGCTGTTGCCGTAACTAAAAGGGCCGCCATCAAGCTTATCGATAATTTTTGTTTCGTCATCATGACATTATCCTAGCGCCAACAGCGCCTTAGAGAAACCGTGCTCGCGCATTATTGATCGAGTTGGCAACATTTATCGGCGACGTCCCACCATAGCTGGTCCGGCTCGCCACTGAGTTATCAACGCCCAATACATCGAATATGGCATGTGTAATGCCCGCTTCAACCGATTGCATATCGTCCAGAGTCAAATTTTCCAGGCCAACACCCTTATCTTCTGCCATTTTCACCAGCGCGCCGGTGACGTGGTGCGCATCGCGGAATGGCATGGCCAGCGTCTGAACAAGCCAGTCTGCAAGATCTGTTGCGGTCGAGAAGCCTTTGCCTGCATCGCCGTGCATCCGCTCTTTATTAAAGACAGCGCCCTGCATCATGCCGGTCATCGCCACCAGCGATAATGCCAGCGTATCAGCGACTTCGAAGACAGGCTCCTTATCATCCTGCATGTCCTTGCCATACGTCATTGGCAGGCCCTTCATCACAATCATCAGCGAATTCAACGCCCCGATCACCCGGCCCGTCTTGGCACGCACCAATTCTGCCGCATCCGGATTCCGCTTTTGTGGCATGATCGAGCTGCCAGTCGAAAATTCGTCCGACAAACGCAAATAGCCGAACTGATCCGAACACCAAAGCACAATCTCTTCAGCAAGCCTGGACAAGTGAACAGACAAAATCGCACCCGCCGCCATGTATTCCATGGCGAAATCCCGGTCTGATACCGCATCAAGCGAGTTCGCAGACGGCCGATCAAAGCCAAGCGCCTTTGAGGTTAAATCCCGGTCGATGGGGAACGATGTACCCGCCAGCGCAGCGGCACCCAATGGATTCTCGTTCATACGCGCCCGTGCGTCCTGCACCCGAGAACGGTCTCGACCCAACATCTCAACATATGCCAACAAATGATGGCCCAGCGTCACCGGTTGTGCCGTTTGCATATGTGTAAATCCGGGCATGACGCTCGCAGCATGGATTTCGGCTTGATCTAAAAGTGCCGCCTGCAACGCCGCAATATCACCATCAAGGGTATCCAGCGCATCCCGCACCCATAGCTTTAAATCTGTTGCGACCTGATCGTTTCTGGACCGTCCCGTGTGCAGGCGTCCCGCTGCGTCGCCAATGATCTCACGCAAACGCGCCTCGACATTCATATGTATGTCTTCGAGAGACACCTTGAATTCAAACACGTCAGTTTCGATCTCAGTCTTAATCTGTTCCAGACCCGCAATGATCGTCGATGCATCGTCCTTGGTTATAATACCTTGCGTCGCCAACATCGTCGCATGAGCTTTTGAACCTGCGATATCCTGGGCATACAGCTTCTTATCGAAACTGATGGATGCATTGATTGCTTCCATGACGGCAGACGGCCCAGCATTAAAGCGGCCACCCCACATCGCGCTTACGCCTGTTGCTTTGGTATCTTGTTTTTTATCAGTCATGGCAATTCAGCCTCTACAGCCCTAAATATACATAATTGTTTTCACTCAGTGTCGATAAGGACTGACGAATGGGTCAATCGGGTCTCAGCACCAAAAGCAAACTCGCGATCGCCGCCGTGGCGTCCGCGTCACTTATCGGCGTGATTTTCCTTATATCGCCCAAGCATGCAAGCGATCATAGCGCTGATTGTACGGTAAATAACGAGATATTGCAGACCATACAGCCCGCCGACGCCCCACAAGATGTACCTGACGTGACCTTTTTCAAAGCAGATGGCAGCAAAACGACGCTCAAAGACTATGCTGGGCAGGGGGTGATCTTGAACTTGTGGGCAACCTGGTGTGCGCCGTGCGTGCGCGAAATGCCTGAGCTCGACGCCTTAAAAGCCGATTTGGCCGGCGACAATATAGATGTACTGGCCGTTTCATCTGATCGCGCCGGTCATACAGCCATTTCTGAATTCTATGAAAAAACAGGCATCAAAAATCTTGATGCACTCCACGATCCCAAGAACGTCGCGGGGCGCGCCCTAGGCGTTCGCGGCCTACCAACAACACTGATCATTAACCCAGACGGCAAAGAAGTCGCCCGGATCGTCGGCATCCATAAATACGACACCGAAGAATCCAAGGCGTATTTCAAGCGCTGCATTGGTACATTGCCATGATCCAACGGTATAAAAATATTATTGTTCTCAGTGCGTGTATCTTAGGTGTCGTTATCATCGCGGGATGCACCACGAAACAATCACCTGCAAATTGGCAGCACCCAACGCTCGCCAAGGAACTGTGGGCTAAGGAAAGCGGTTATTGCCGTCGTCATGCGCGCCGGGAAACCGACATGGAAGCAGGCCTGGCAACAACCAGGCCCTCCTCAAGCCATCTACCTGGTGGCATCTCGAGACACCGCGCATCAATGACCCAGTTTCAATTGCAACGCTTTCAACAACGCACGTTCAACAGTTGCATGAAACGGCGTGGATTTGTGCCTATCGTCAAATAAAAACGGCGACCCGAAGGCCGCCGTTTTCGCGAACAAATTTAACAACAGTGTTTAAGCTGCAAGTGGCAGTTCATACGGTGTAACCGTTGTTGTGTCTGCGTCTTTGCGGCCAAATGTCTCAATCGTCGCTGTCTTCACTGCAACAACACCGTATGTGCCATTACGCAAATCACGTGCGATTGATGGGATTTGAGCGCGCTCAATACCAATATCAGCAAGTACTGTGTCGCTCAGCTTCTCTAATGTGCGAACCGTCGCTTTAACGCGAAAATACGCTTTAACATTTGAGGTCATTTTTTTGAATGCGGATATGACCGCACGAATATCATTACTCAAAGCTTCTGCACGTGCGAGATGCGCCTGAGCAATAATCATTTGGATGTTTGCATCCTGATAAAGTTTAGCGCCATTCTCTGATTTTGTCTGTGTCATGTACCTGTTCCTTCATTCTGGAAGTCCAGGCCGGCGCAGCATGACCCGCGTCGCCCTTGTTTCAATGACGCTGGTATATGCGTTTATGCTGCAGTACAAAAACGCCAAATGCACGCATCTGATACGCGTCATACGCATAGCTAACGTCATAAAATTGACACAAGCCATGCAAAATAAGTTTACACTTGCACCTATCGTCATCACATCCTAGCCTTCTTGGGCTATGAACGAACAACTTGAATTTGACCGCGATCTCGACAAACGCTTAAACGAAACCAGTGCGCGCGTTGATATCGTTGGTGCCCGAGAGATTTTTCGGGGCATCCTGGCGACATCCGCTGGTGATGATGAAGAGGCGTGGTTATCCCTGATTGCACCGGATGCATCAGATGATATTGCCGACAGCCTTCGTGAACTCCGAGATCGTATTAAAAAAAGCATGGTTGATGACGGACTGTCCGTTCGCAAAACAGACCCAAAACGCTTGAAAGCATTGCGAGAAGAATTAAGCCGTCGCGACCTAGATGCTTTTATCGTTCCAAAAGCTGACGAACATCAGGGTGAATTTATTGCGCGTCATTCGGAACGGCTGCAATGGCTGACCGGGTTTAGTGGATCCGCTGGATCCGCGATTGTTATGACCGAAAAGACAGCTGCAATTTTCGTTGATGGCCGCTACACCCTACAGGTCAAAAAACAAGTCTCCGGGAAACTGTTTGAGCGCTATCACGCCACCGAGGTTTCACAGGAAGACTGGCTTGCATCAAATGTATCCGCAGGTATGCGCATTGGGTTCGATCCCTGGCTGGTAACAGATCACCAACGCGTGCGACTTGTAAAAATTTGCGAAAGTGCTGGCGCATATTTCGTTACAGTTTCCGACAATCCCATCGATAGTGTATGGGTCGGCCAACCGCCTCAGCCGATCACGCCGATGCTCGCCCATCCTGCCAAGTATGCAGGCCAAACATCGACCAAGAAACGCGCTCAGCTGATTTCCGAACTGCAACGCCTCAACCTTGATGCAATTGTCATCTCAGCACCTGATGCCATTGCGTGGTTATTCAATATTCGCGGCCATGACATTCCATGCACACCCGCATCCTTAGGGTTTGTCGTTATTCATGCAGCGGGCGGTATCGAATTATTCACCGACCCCCATAAAATGAGCCCCGGCCTTCAAGATCATCTCGGCAATGACGTTGTGGTTCTTGAAACAGATGCATTGGCCACCGAGTTGGGGCATTTTGGCACGCGGGCCATGCGTGTCGGCGTCGACCTTGCTCAAGCCCCATCAAAAATTGCGTTGGCCTTAAGGAGTGCAGGTGCCGACGTCATTCATACGTCAGACCTGACGGCTATGGACAAGGCCTGCAAAAACAAGGCTGAACGAAATGGCACGCGCAACGCACACCTTCGGGACGGGATCGCGCTTTGTCAGTTTCTGTGCTGGCTCGACCGGGTCGCAGGCAAAGGCAAAACAACGGAATGGGACGTTGGTCTTAAAATTGATGAATTGCGCCACAACCTTGATATCCATCAAGGCCCAAGTTTCGATACCATCGCAGGCTTTGGCGCGAACGGTGCGATTGTCCATTACCGCGCAGAACAAAAATCCAGCGCAACGTTGAAAAAAGGCTCACTGCTCCTCGTCGATAGTGGTGGACAGTTTTTAGATGGGACCACCGATGTCACACGCACCGTTGCCATCGGCAAACCATCAAAAGAAATGTGTGACCGCTATACCCGTGTCCTTAAAGGTCACATCGCACTTTCGTGTGCTGTGTATCCTGAAGGAACCAGCGGATCACAATTAGATACGCTCGCGCGCAAACCCCTATGGGACATTGGGCTCGACTACGAGCATGGAACCGGACATGGTGTTGGAAGCTATCTCAGCGTCCACGAGGGCCCACAGCGGATATCAAAACATCCAAGTAATGTCGCGCTTCGGCCTGGCATGGTGGTCTCGAACGAACCTGGCTTCTATAAGACTGGTGGCTTTGGGATACGTATTGAAAATCTCGTGATGGTGCAATCCGTTAAGATGCCAAAACCAGCAGAGCGCAAAATGCTGAATTTCGAAACGTTGACGTGCGTCCCATATGATTTGCGGCTCATTGACACATCACTTTTGACCTCAGACGAGATCACGTGGATCAATGAATATCATGCGTGGGTCAAAAAATCTTTATCCAAAGATCTAGATAAAGAAACAAAGACTTGGCTCAATAGCGCAACAAAGCCGATCAAGGCATCTAACCGCACTGCACGCTGATATCCACACCTCAGCCTGACGGTTTTATCAATTTAAGTTCAGTCCTAGACATAACCTAAAAGTTCTGGTTTGCCGTTGAGTACCCCTCCGCAGCTTGAAATACTATGCGCAATTATTGGAGGGAACCGCGTGCGGGCAGAAGATATTACAAGCGAACACGAAGATACAGATATCAGCATTCTGCTGGCATTCTGGAAAGCGGCGCGTGGGAACAACAAATTTCCATCACAAGCTAATCTCGATCTTATTACGATTCCAAGACTCGCACCAAACGTCTTCATTATTGATGCCGAGCCTAATGATGTTTTTCGGTATCGTTACATGGGCACCGCCATTGATATCCATTTAGGGATAAACTTAACGGGTCACACTTTTAAAGATTTTCGGTCTGGTCGTGTATCAGATGAAATCACTTCTTTTTTCAAACACGTTATCGACACACCATCAATGGGTATTCTGACGACGAAATTACCCTCCGAAACGCGGGGTGCCGTTATCTATACCCGCGTCGGCTTGCCCGTCGCCGATGATCATCAAAAGCCAAATAAAGTTGTTGGTCTTTTGCTCTTTCAACTCCCGGATGGCAGTAACGGATTACCGCAACAGCCCTATGACTTTAAGAGCGAAGAACAAGGCATCGCCACGGCGACATTTGGCACGCTTTAATTCTCCGAATGAATTCGTATAACCATTCCATCAAATCAGTCGGAGGTCTGTATGAACAATCTTGTACTCGGTCTATTGGAATGGTTGAAAGCAGACCCGCGCCGCTTAGCCCCAGGTTGTTATACCAACGTAGAGTAACCGCAACGCCAATACCGTAATGACTGCCTTGAGACCTATTCTGAAGATATGTTCCGGCATGAAATTTAACATGTGCTTGCCCGCAAACGTGCCGACAAACCCACACAACAAAAGACCAATCAAAAGCGGAATATAAGGGCCAAAGGCAAACCCCAGGATACCGAAGGCAATAATTTTAAAGCCGTGCTGAATGCTCATCATCGTCGCATGCGTCGCCACGACTTCCTGGCGCTTATCAGATGCAGCGGCAGCAAAAGGCGCCACTAAAGGCCCCGTTGCGCCAACAAACATTGTTGCCAAGGCACCGAATACACCGATCCCGAAAAATGCTCTATTCCCTGGTTTCGATGCTTTGAATTTAGGCGCCCACGTCGCGTACAATACGAATACGCCCAGCACGACCTGCAGAACAGCCGTGGGCAATGAGACAACAAGGTTGCCGCCAATCGCGGCGCCAATAATGGTACCGATCAGAAATGGCGGGATCACATACTTAAGAATGTTTTTACGCATGATCGCCGCGCGGCCGATGTTAGAACCCAACTGCACAACACCGTGGAGCGGGATCAGTACTGTTGGTGGCAACAAAGATGCCATGGTCGCCATCACCAACAAGCCACCACCAAGTCCCAAAGATGCGGCTATAAAACTACCTGCAAACGACACGGAACACATCAATATGAAGCCAAGGACATCAAGCCCTGTCCCATCCAAAAGCATAACAATTATTTGATCCACGTGTGCCCCCCTTAAATGCGTGACGTGTTATTTAGCAAATGCCGACACATTTTACACGTATAAGTGCATTTTATCCGGCAACGAGTGTATGAACGAGAAATCGCTCAGCGGCACGGGACAGTGCTTTTCGCTCGCGTACGCCAAGCAAGAACCGTCGCGTCGCCCATTCTTCATCCAGCGAAATAACCTGCAGGCCGTCGCTTTTGGCATAAGGTGCCGCGACGCCGTAGGGCAAAATACCCAAACCTAGCCCACTCCCAACCATACGCCGGACACCATCGAAGCTTCGCACCCGGACCGCAATATCGAGCGCGCCACCTGCCTCTGCCGCACGCGTTGAAAATTGTGCGAACAATGAGCTGCCATCCTCAAGAGCGACGTGCGGGAAATCCAGAATATCTGTAAAGGCAACTTTGGTCTGCTTCGCCATTGGATGATCAAGCGGTGCAATCACACATAATCTGTCTTCAAGATAAGTGAATGTCTCAATACCGGTATGATCGACAATCTCCGAGAAAATACCGAGATCCGCCACGCCATCACTAACATCGCGCACGACGCCATCCGACATCGTTTCCTTCAACGCAATTTTGACGTTCTCATTATTTGTTGCGAATGACGAAAACAGACTTGGCAAAAATTGAGCAATGGCAGACGGGTTTGCGGCGACACGGACATGGCCGCGCCCACCCTCTGCGAAATCCGACATCTCGTCGGCAGCCCGATCAGCAAGTCGAAGCAAATTCTGCGCATGTTTAAGTAATGTGATCCCTGCCGGTGTGGGTTCTACACCACGCCCTTTACGGTAAAGGACTGTTGTCCCTAAACGATGCTCCATATCCGAAAGGCGTCGGCTGACGGCGGAAACAGCAATGTTCTGTTCAACCGCCGCAGCCGAGATCGACCCCAGGCGCACCGATGCATCAAGCAACCGTAAAGTGATCAGATCAAAGTCGATATCACATATTTTTCATTTGGCGATTAAGCTGCTGCCAATGCGCGCGCCCTAGGTACGAAACGAATGTGTCCGCCCGTATCCGTGTCCGGCAGAGCCCCAACAATGTTTGCAACATCAAGTATGCCCTCGAGGTCAATGCCCGTATCGATCCCCATGTTGGTGAACGTAAACACCAAGTCTTCTGTGGCCGTATTTCCCGTCGCGCCCGGTGCAAATGGACATCCACCTAGGCCTGCAACCGACGCATCAAACCCACGCACTCCTGCATCATAAGCATAAAGTGCATTCGCAACGCCAAGGCCGAACGTGTCATGGCCGTGGAAAACCCAATCGATATGATCTCGATCAAAACGCTCAATCGAACCCTGACAAACACCTGCGACATGATCTGGGATCGCGCGTCCTGTTGTATCGCAAAGACCAAGGGTCAGCGATTGCCCAAAGTCGAGTACGTCTTCGATTGCACGGTAAACCGCGTCTTCGTTAACACGTCCTTCAAACGGGCAATCAAAAACCGTGGCGATGTTCACGCGAAGCTTAAAGTTTTCAAGTTCCCGGCCTTTTGTAATGACCTGGCCCAGTTCTTCGATGGACGCCGCAACCGGACGACGCACGTTTGATTTGTTATGACTTTCTGATGCCGAGAAAACATAGGCAATATCACCAATCCCTGCATCGAAAGCGTTCTTGGCCCCACGCAAGTTTGGCACTAAGGCCGTCAGTCGCACATCATCACCAACTTTAGCGGCTTTGTGAACATCAACAGTATCGGCCATCTGCGGTACATGCTTTGGACTCACAAAAGCACCAGTTTCGATATGCTTCAGACCCGCCCTTGCAAGACCTTCGACGATCGACACTTTGGTCTCGGTTGGTATCCAGGTTTTAACGACTTGAAACCCGTCACGGGGTGCCACATCGCAAATGTTAATAGCGTCTTTGGTGGTCATATGATGCCCTCCTCTTTCATGCGTGCGATCTCTGCCTCAGACATACCAAGAAGATCGCGTAATACGTTTTCGTTATGTTGACCAATATCAGGACCGGTCCATCGTACTTTTCCAGCCGGCCCGCCTGACATGCGTGGCACGACACCCGGGTGTAAAACCTTGCCCAATCTTGGATCATCAATTGATTGAACCATGCCACGTGCAAGAAACTGTTCGTCGACAGCAATGTCTGCCATATCAAATATTCGGCTTGATGGAATATCAGCATCAGCGACCAATATCTCCAACTCGGCCAAGGTATGCTTTCGCGTCCATGCTGCAATTTCTGCATCAAGGGATTCCGCATTGTTCACCCGGTTTGGATTATCGATATAGCGTGGGTCTGTCACAAGCTCGGGTCGCTCCATGGCCTCGCACAGCCGCTTATAAAGTGCGTCCGAATTTCCGCCAATCAGGAACCAGCGTCCATCACTAGATGGATACGCGTTGGATGGTGCCGTAGTGCGAATGGTTGATCCCTGTGGTTGGCGTATCTTGTCGGAATATCCGTATTCAGGCAGACATCCCTCAAGCAAGCTCAACACACTTTCGGTGAGCGCCACATCGACGCGGCGACCTGGCTGGCCTCGACCTGCATTCTTTTCAAACAAGGCAGCAAGCAAGCCAATGACGCCATAAAGTCCAGCCACACTGTCCCCGATCGAAACGCCGGTGCGGACAGGCGGCAAGTCTGAGACGTTGTCTGGATATCCCGTAAGGTGACGAAGCCCGCCAACGGCTTCACCAATCACACCAAAGGCGGCGCGTTTATAATTTGGCCCGCTTTGTCCATAGCCTGAAATCTGCACGATGATCGCTTCACCATTCACGGCGGTAATATCATCAGGACCAAGGCCCCATTTTGCCAACTGGCCGGGCTTAAAATTCTCAACCACGGCATCGGCATGTTTGATCAATTCTTTGACCAACTGAATACCTTCAGGTTTTTTCAGGTCGACGGTGACGGATTGTTTGTTGCGGCCATGAACTGACCACCACACAGAAGACTTATGCCCCTCTGGCATTTCACCCCATGTGCGTACGGGATCGCCCCGGCCCGGCGGTTCGACTTTAATCACGTCCGCCCCTAAGTCTGCCAACACACGTGTACAAAATGGCGCCGCGATAAAGTGGCCGAGCTCTAAAACTCGAAGCCCGCTAAGCGGTCCATTCGACGTGGTATCTTCGCTCGTCATTAATGGTCATCCTCATAAACAGAAATTTCGATCAGATTATGATCAGGGTCACGGAAGTATACAGAATTAATGGGCCCCATTGCACCTGTGCGCGGGCTCGGCATCAAGTCGATCTTTACACCCGCAGCTTCGAGGTGCCGCACAACATCGTTCATAGGCGTCTTGGTGATCAGACAAAAATCTCCACCACCAGGGGCCGGGCTCGAGGCTTTTGGCTCAGGTTCATGCCCAAATAAATGTAGATTGATCTTTTGATGGCCGAATTTCAGCGCTGTTCGGCCACTGCCAAACACTTCGGGTGTCATGCCCAGCGCACGCTGATAAAAATCACACGTCGTCTGAACATCGCGGACAGTAAGAACAAAATGATCGATACGATCAATAATCATGAGAACGCCTCCATACTGTTAAGATAGGGGATCATCATGATTTCTCCAAATCGTTCGTGACGAAAACTATCTTCGCATAATGCGAAAGATCAATTTGCGTTTTGATTGTCGACGAAAACGTATTAACCTGCTGGCGAAACTGAATAAATCATAATAAGAAATCAATTTTTGGGTCGGGGAAAAATTGTGTTCGGGCTATTTAAGAAAAACAAACCTGGTAAAGCGTATGATGGGCCTCCTCTTGATCCGGAATGGGCGCGCAATAAACGCGGCAAATTCCATCGCCTCAATACGCTGGAAGGCGTCGCCGAAGGTCTCGGCGGGTTCAGAGCCGTTTACTTGGTCTGGCACTCAGGCGTAAAGCCGGGTTAGGTTTATGTCGGTCGCACAAATGATCTGGCCACTGCTTTGGACGAAGCTGCTTACAACGAGGATATTCAGGAATATGAACGCAACGGCGGTCTATTCGTAAGCTGGTCCCCCATTGTGGCCAATCGGCAGAATGGTGTGTTGCGCTATCTTCACGATGCAATGAAGCCAAAAGTCAAAAACCGCGCCGTGCATGATATCGAAGACGGCCCGATCAAAGTCATTCCCCCAAAGCGGAAATAGATTTTCTTCAAAAACTCTCAGATATTATGACAGTGCTGGACCCCAGCCTTCGCCGGGGTGACGATATTTCTAGGATTATTCATCTCTGTATAATATCCGTCATTCCGGGCAGGCCGGAATTTCAGTTACACATAAAATTAGCGAATAGCAGGCCTAAGCCGCCTTTTTATTCGCATCCTCAACAATGCCAACAATGCCTTCCAGGATGCGCGTAAAATCAAAATCTTTTGGTGTGTAGACGGCGGCAACACCGCTATTCAGTAATTGCTTTTCGTCATCTGGCGGGATGATTCCGCCAACGATCACGGGGACATCACCAATCCCGGCGTCACGCATCCGTTCGATAACTTCGGCAACCAACGTTACGTGCGAGCCAGAAAGAATTGAAAGCCCAACCACATGGACGCCTTCCTGCAATGCCGCTTGAACGATTTCAGCAGGCGTTAAGCGAATACCTTCGTAAACAACTTCAACGCCGGCATCGCGGGCACGTACAGCAATTTGTTCAGCGCCATTCGAGTGACCATCTAGGCCCGGCTTGCCGATCAGCATTTTGAGACGCGTACCAAGCACCTCTTCGAGGCCATCAACACGCAATCGAATAGGATCCATTTGTGTCGCACCCACCGCAGCAGATCCACCAACACCCGTCGGTGCCCGGTACTCGCCAAACACATCGCGCAGAACGCCCGCCCATTCGCCGGTCGTCACCCCTACATGCGCACAGGCAATCGATGGTTCCATAATATTTTCAGAACCACTGGCCGCCGTTCGAAGATTATCCAGTGCGGCCGCTACAGCATCCGCATCCCGCTCGTTGCGCCATGTTTGCAGGCGATTGATCTGTTCATTTTCCGCAGACGCATCAACCGTCATGATCGATCCGTCACCCGCCGTTAAAGGCGATGGCTCTCCATCTGTATAACGGTTCACACCAATCACCGGCAGATCACCCCGCTCAATCGCGGACAACCGCGTTGCGTTACTCTCAACCAGACGACGTTTCATATATGAGTTCTCAACAGACGCCACCGCGCCACCCATTTTGTCAATTTCTGCGAGTTCTTTAAAGGCCGCCGCTTTAAGTTCTGCGACCTTGGCCTCGACAACAGGCGAGCCATCGAATAGGTCGCCGTACTCAAGCAGATCCGTTTCAAAGGCGACAATCTGTTGCAACCGGAGCGACCACTGCTGGTCCCACGGACGTGGCAACCCAAGTGCTTCATTCCACGCAGGCAACTGAACAGCCCGTGCGCGGGCATTCTTGGACAACGTCACTGCGAGCATTTCCAGCAAAATTCGGTACACATTATTTTCAGGCTGCTGTTCCGTCAGCCCCAGCGAGTTGACCTGAACGCCGTATCGGAAGCGGCGCAGCTTTGGGTCTTCAACGCCATAACGTTCACGGCAAATCTCGTCCCACATCTCAGTGAAGGCGCGCATCTTGCACATTTCTGTGACAAACCGAACACCCGCGTTCACAAAGAAGCTAATGCGCCCAACAACCGTTGGGAAATCTTCTGCTGGGACCAAAGGCCGCACTTGATCCAAAACCTCAATTGCAATGGCCAGCGCATAAGCCAGTTCTTGAACCGGCGTCGCCCCTGCTTCTTGCAGGTGATATGAACATACGTTTGTTGGGTTCCATTTTGGAATTTCGCCATACGTAAAGCTGACGACATCGGCAATCAGCCGCATGCTTGGTGCAGGTGGGAGGATATATGTGCCGCGCGACAGATACTCTTTAATGATGTCATTCTGAACTGTACCGGTAAGCTGATCTCGGGATACGCCCTGACGTTCCGCAGCCGCAACGTACAAGGCTAATAACCATGCCGCCGGCGCGTTGATCGTCATCGACGTATTCATTTTGCCCAGAGGAATGCCGTCCAGCAGGGTTTCCATGTCCCCCTAAATGTGAGATCGGCACACCGACCTTACCCACCTCACCTTTGGCGAGCGGATCGTCGCTGTCATATCCTGTCTGCGTCGGCAGATCGAATGCGATCGAAAGGCCGGTTTGGCCTTTATCGAGGTTCGCACGGTACAATTTATTTGATTCAGAGGCTGATGAATGACCCGAGTATGTCCGGAACAACCATGGACGATCAGGCTTTTGGTGCGGCGCACCCTTAGCATCAGCAGCATCCTCGGTTTTATTCGATGAATAATTATCTTTCATTTTAAGCCCCTTAAACGCTTAATAATACGTTATTTTTATTATTATACGTAATTTAATTACAAAAATGTCAAATTATTTTGCAAATGTAGCAAATTGTGCATTGCGAAGAAAGTAAAATCCATCTATTTATATTGCGTTGCAGCATATCTGCAATGCCATCAGCTGCCACAAAATAGGCAATTTTAAGCGTGGGGGCGCTTTCGTCACAAAACAACAATGGGGATTATTCAAAATGACCGAGACAGCAGAAATTATCGATTTCGACGCAAACTTGCCGAAAAAAGATCTTTATGAACTGGGCGAAATTCCGCCTCTTGGTCATGTACCTAAACAGATGTATGCGTGGGCGATCCGTAAAGAGCGGCATGGCGAACCTGAAAGCGCGATGCTTCAGGAAGTCGTCGACATCCCAACGCTCGATAGCCATGACGTCCTGATCATGGTGATGGCAGCTGGTATCAACTATAACGGTGTCTGGGCTGCGCTCGGCACGCCGATTTCACCTTTCGATTATCACAAAGCAGAATACCACATTGCAGGATCAGACGCGTCAGGCGTTGTCTACGCCGTCGGCTCAAAAGTGAAACGCTTTAAAGTTGGCGATGAAGTTGTTGTCCATTGTAACCAAGATGACGGCGACGACGAAGAATGTAACGGCGGCGATCCGATGTTCTCAACATCACAGCGCATTTGGGGTTACGAGACACCTGATGGATCGTTTGCACAGTTTGCCCGTGTTCAAGATCGCCAGTGCATGATGCGTCCTAAGCATCTGACGTGGGAAGAAAGCGCATGTTACACGCTGACACTTGCCACCGCTTACCGGATGCTCTTTGGCCATCGTCCTCACATCCTTCGCCCGGGACACAATGTTTTGGTTTGGGGCGCATCGGGCGGCTTGGGCTCAATGGCGATCCAGCTGATTGCAACGGCCGGTGCCAATGCGATTGGTGTGATTTCCGATGAAGACAAGCGTGACTTTGTCATGGGCTTGGGCGCCAAAGGTGTCATCAACCGCAAAGACTTCAATTGCTGGGGCCAGTTACCAGAAGTGAACGGCGAAGGCTTTAAAGAATATATGGGCGAGACCCGTAAATTTGGTAAGGCCATCTGGAAAATCACAGGCAAAGGCAACGATGTTGATTTCGTCTTTGAACATCCCGGCGAAGCAACCTTCCCGGTCAGCTGTAATATTGTGAAGCGCGGCGGCATGGTTGTCTTTTGTGCGGGTACGACAGGCTTTAACTTAACGATGGATGCACGTTTCGTGTGGACACGCCAAAAGCGTATTCAGGGCAGCCACTTTGCAAACCTCAAGCAGGCTAGTCAGGCTAACCAACTGGTCATCGAACGCCGCCTTGATCCGTGCATGTCCGAAGTTTTTGCATGGGAAGACATTCCAGCGGCACACACAAAGATGCTCAACAACTTACATAAACCCGGCAACATGGCCGTGCTCGTCCAGGCAAAACGCCCAGGCCGTCGCACCGTCGAAGACTGCATCGAGGGTTAATTTCATTCACTGCGCGCTGGGACAGATCGAAAATAACTGATATATGACCTGTTCCTGGCGAACGCTGTAAAGAAAGTAATGGGATGAAGACTATGGACGCGAGTGGAAATACGGATACGCCGCTGATTGACGGCTTGGTGGAAATGGCGACGAGGGCTTTCCCCGCTGCTGAGCAATTATATGCAGAAACACGTCAATCCGTCGGACAGCTTGTCATCAAGGATGGTCGTGTATCTGGCGCCCTTGTTGAGCAAAACCAAACGGCCGTTCATGGGCTATCCTGGGTAGCGACGTACGTTGAAGGCTTGCGTCAAATGCTGGCGTGGGCGGAACGTTTAAGCGAAGAAGACCGTCTCGGCGAGCTTGAACAACTGATGGTGCAAGCGGCTTTTGGTGAATATCTAAGTCAGCTTTCAGGTGGCATTTCCATCAGCCAACTCGAAATTGTTCGCCCAGTCGACCTTGGCGTGTCAGATGATGCGCTCCACACATTTATTTCCGATGCCGATGTTCAGGCATTGATGGCGCAAGGAAACACCGAACCCGTTCGCGCACGTATTGCCGTATTGATCGAAGACAACCACTTCGGCGCGCCCGGACTTTCTGATGAAACTCTCGACATGGTGCGAGATCAATTCCGCCGCTTTGCCGAAGAACAAGTCACCCCCTATGCCCACAACTGGCATCTCAAGGATGAGTTGATCCCAAACGAAGTCGTTGAGCAAATGGCTGAGCTCGGCGTGTTCGGCTTGACCGTGCCTGAAGAATTTGGCGGTCTTGGCCTCGGCAAGATGGCTATGTGCGTTGTCACCGAAGAATTATCCCGTGCCTACATCGGCGTCGGTTCATTGGGCACGCGCTCAGAGATTGCGGCTGAGTTGATCCGCCACGGCGGTACCGACGCTCAAAAAGAACATTACCTGCCGATGATCGCGTCTGGCGAAATTCTGCCAACAGCTGTGTTTACAGAACCCGGCACAGGTTCAGACCTGGCCTCGCTCAAAACCCGTGCTGTCCGTGAGGGCGATTCCTATAAATTGACCGGCAACAAAACCTGGATCACGCATGCCGCACGCTCAGACATGATGACATTACTTGCACGGACGAACAGCGACATCGCCGGGTATAAAGGTCTATCGATGCTGTTGGTTGAGAAGCCACGCGGCACCAACGAAGACCCCTTCCCAAAAGAAGGCATGAGCGGTGGCGAGATCGAAGTTCTGGGTTACCGCGGCATGAAAGAATACGAACTTGGCTTCGATGCCATGAACGTCCCAGCCGAGCAATTGCTGGGTGGCGAAGAAGGCCAAGGCTTCAAACAATTGATGGCGACCTTCGAGAGTGCGCGTATCCAAACCGCGGCACGCGCCGTTGGTGTCGCACAGAACGCAATGGAGCTGGGGCTAGAGTATGCCAAAGGACGCGTTCAATTTGGCAAGCCGATCTACGCGTATCCACGGGTCCATGGCAAGATTGCCTGGATGGCTGTTGAAACCATGATCGCGCGTCAGATCACATACTTCTCGGGTCGCCAAAAAGATTCAGACCGTCGCTGCGATATTGAAGCTGGCATGGCAAAATTGTTGGCGGCACGTGTCGCCTGGTCAAACGCTGATGGGGCCCTGCAAATTCACGGCGGCAATGGCTACGCGTTGGAATACCCAATCTCACGCGTGCTGTGTGATGCGCGTATTCTCAACATTTTTGAAGGTGCGGCTGAAATTCAAGCACAAGTGATCGCCCGTGGCCTGCTGGACGGTCGCAATTGAGTACGACCTTACACACGCCGAGCGCTGATATTGCAGCACGGGTCGCCGACGCCATTGTCCGCGAAGCCGGTGATTCAGATTCAGAACAGATTATTGATCTTATTAACAGTGTATACGCTGAGTACCAAGGCTGCGTTTTGTTGGTCGACGAAGAAGAACCTGAGCTAAAAACACCAAAGACATCATTTGAAAAAATAGGTGGTCGGTTCTGGGTCGCTGAATGCGATGGGAACGTTTGCGGCACTGTCGCCCTGACGCCAACAGATGCACCCGGCTTTGCACGTTTGCACAAGCTCTATGTATCCAGTGCAGCGCGAAGCCGTGGCATCGGCGAAGCCTTGTGTAATCTTGCGGAACAAACAGCAAAAAGCGAATTGCACGCTGAGAATTTCATGCTGTATACGGACAGTCGCTTTCTTGATGCGCACCGACTTTATGAGCGGCTGGAATATATTCGCCAGCCCGGCCTTGTTGAGCGTGCCGATGCATCTCATTCTATCGAGTACGTATATACCAAACGGCTTTAAGCGATTTTAACGCGTGCCGATCAGAGACTTATCGACGTTAATCCCAAAAAGCTTTTCAGCGTTCTTGTAGGCGAATTTCTCGGCAAGATCTTTTGGAAAATAACTGATCCAGCGACGATTGTCGTTGATAAGCCCAACATAATTTTCCCATTGCGCGTTCGCCCACGTATCAGACCCAACCATAAATTTGTCTGAATGTTTGGTCAGCAGATGCTTCCACTCAGGCTCAATATCTTCGGCCCCAAGAATTTCATGTTCTCGGTATGAAAGGTCGGTATAAAGCGCCGGATACGTATCCATCATTTTTTCGATGACACCCGGTGCGGCGGACATACCTGCGTGTGCCCAAATGATTGTTAGCTTGGGTTCGGCATCATAGAAAAATTTTACAGTCTCGGCCTCGTCGGTGTGTATATGTAAAAGAATATTTCGTTCAGCTGCCAGTTTTGCAATCTGGCGCAAGAATGCATCGTCTTTGGTATCAATTGAATGGGCATGAAACTCGCCGATACCCACATGTGGATGTGCGTCCAAACGGCCACGCAGATAATCCAGCATCTCTGGCGCGCGGGTCCAGTTTGATGAGCCCCAACCGCCGTGATACGGGCGCACTTCAGGGACAATCCTGTTGGGTGCGTACTCATAAAGTTTGATCGTACCGTCATCAGGTGTGGAGGACACAAGCGCCATCGCCACACCTGACTTGTCCATCAACTCAATTACAGTGCCTGGCGGATACGGCCCCCAAGCTGGTTCCTTGTAATGCACGTGCGCATCGAAGATCGGCAAGTGATCAACGCCGTCACCGATAGGGTCGGCGACAACAGGCGTCACGGCCAAGACCGCAGAGATTAACGCCCAAAAAAAGCCTGCACGCATTAAGCGGCAACCCCTTCGTGCACATTAAGTGTCGCAACCACGGCGTCCGCAGCTTCACGGCCCTTGGTCACAAAATGTGTTGAGAAGAACGCGATATGTTCAGCAGCACCTTCTGAGAACTGATGCGGCGTCAGAACAACAGAGAACATCGGTGTTTCAGTTTTGAGTTGGACATTCATCAACCCCGTGACCACGGCATCAGCGACAAAATCGTGACGATAAATGCCCCCATCAACGACGAAGCCTGCGGCAACGAGGGCGACAACATCCGGGTCTTTTGCAAGCTTTTGCGCCAACAGCGGAATTTCAAATGCCCCCGGCACATCGTACACGACGACATCGTAATCAACGACATTATGTTCATCCAGACGCGCCTTGAATCCGACAAGTGCCTGATCAACGATATCGGCATGCCAGCGGGCTTGGATGAAGATGATTTTTTTAGACATTGCAGTACTTCCTTCAAATCAAAGACAGCACGCAATCGGGACAGACACACGCATAGATCCTAAGACCTTACATACGCCCTGTTCTCTCACATCCGGACTATGACCGTCGGCTCCGGAATCACACCGGATCTGCTGACCCCGACCAAATAGCCGGGCGCTCGCGGGCTTATGCACTTGATGCATTTACCGCCGGTGGGGAATTACACCCCGCCCCGAGAACGTAAATTCAAAATAGCAGCATCACCGGCAAGCTCAAGCTCTGTTAGACGCACAAGATTGACAGGGTTCAAAAACGATGGATTGATGCCCCTGCCGATGATCAGAAGGAATACATCATGCCCATTAACCCTGAGCTCTACGCAACCTCTGTGCTGGCCACTGGCGCATTGATTCTTATGCCGGGACCGATTGTCACATTGGTCATTGCCAATAGCCTTGCTTACGGCACCCGCACAGGCGTCCAAACCGCACTTGGTGCGAGCACCGGCAACGCATTATTAGCGGCAGGCGGCGCATTGGGCTTGGTCGCGATCATGGGGTATCTTGGTGACATTTTTGATGTGGTTCGCTGGCTTGGTGCCACATACCTGATCTATCTCGGCATCAAAGCGTGGCGTGCGAAGCCGATGACCCTAGATGACACACAGCCCATGCGATCTCGAAATGCCGTCATGGGGCAAGGCTTTCTGGTCGCCATCACCAACCCAAAGACACTTATATTCTATGCCGCATTCTTTCCGCAATTTGTCGACCCCGCGCAGGCAGCAGGCCCGCAACTGGCACTTTTATCAATCACATTTGTTGTGGTTGCGACTGTCCTGGATACCCTGTACTCCATACTTGCGGGCAAGCTTCGGCACCGATTGCAGGACCCGGCACGCGCCCGAACCACAAACCGCATAACCAGCATTTATTGATTGGTACCGGCATCGGCATGGCGTTTGAACGCCGGGGGTCTTAACGCACCAAAACGTTTACGACCTCCGCCAACAATAACGGGAAAATATCTAGACCCGCCAAGGTCTCTATTCGAGTTAACGGGACTTTCGCCTGCGCCAGCGTGATTGCAGGATTATTGGTGTGTGGCAGCAACCATGCCGTCACCTGCATATGCTTTTCCTTTTGGACAACAACCACCTTGTAGAAATGACTGGCAATGGCAGCACGCGGCGCACCTTGTCTAGATTTAGCGCGCACCGCGTCCGCATCCGCATCCCGCACGCCATCTTTGTTCTGATCAAATATCGCCCTCGTCATCACAAACAATTCTTTGTGTTCACGCGCCAGCTTACGCACATGGGCTTCCAATGCGCGCCAGATGCCTCGATTAAAATTCGGGAACTGAGGCGCTATGTTTGAGAACACGTAACTATTAATCATCGCCTGTTCTGAGCGGGTCATATCTGCACTTGGCACCATGTGCCCACGATCGAACCCACTGCCCCGGTAGCTCAGACACCCGGTCGTACTGGCATTTTTTGAGATACGAATGTCCGGGCGAAAGCATCGGGTGCGGCGGCGTGATGTGGCGAGATCTTGAGCCCGCAAACGGTATATCACCCAGACCGGCATACGAAGATCCGCGTCATATCCCGTAATCCAATGGCGCTGGTAATGGAGCCGTATCCCGGCATCAAACTTTATATCAGCAGGTGTCCCCCAAGGCGCATGCCGTTGCAGCGCGTCAAAAACCTCAACATTCATCAAGCCCTGATCATACTCTTGGACGACCTCGGGCGATATATCACAGCCGCAGGTTTCACCTGCATTTCCCTTTGCAGGCAGCGCGATACAGGCAAAAATGCTAAAAATACTTAAAAGTGTTATTTTAAATATTATCAACTTTAACGTATTTTATGGTTATGCCACAACGCTTCAGGTCACTGTATCTGGACATCTAAATATTAACTGATCTCGCCAGACCACTTGACGCACCCTAAGACGCGCCTTAGGTTTTAGGCATGATGTTGAAATTGAACGCAGCACTTCTCAAGCTACTTATCCACCCGGGGTCCTAAGGTCGCCGGGACCTGCTACTGCGTTTACCGTTTTAATTTTTCAGAGACCAACATTATGTTTTCCAAATATTCATTCTCAATTTGTCTCCGGGCACGACTTATGTGCGGCCGTCGGTAACGCTGAGGCGTCGACGGTCGTATCACTGCCAATAAATTTGACATTATCACTAAAGCACAACGCCTATGCAGATCTCATAAGAGACCGCGGGCACAAGGAGACAAAAGATGAGTAAGCAAGATAATCCCGGCATGATTCCCGGCAACAAGTACGTAGCCTTTCCAGCCATTGATATTCCCGATCGCCAATGGCCAACAAAGACAATTACCAAGGCCCCGATTTGGTGCTCGGTTGATCTGCGCGATGGCAACCAGGCTTTGATCGAACCGATGGGACCCGAGCGCAAGCGACGGATGTTCAACAAACTGGTCGAAATTGGGTTCAAGGAAATCGAGATCGGTTTTCCAGCGGCCTCTCAAACAGATTTCGATTTCTGTCGCCAGTTGATCGAAGAGAACATGATCCCGGATGACGTCACGATCCAGGTCCTGACCCAGGCACGCGACCCACTGATCGAACGCACCTTCGAAGCGATCAAAGGGGCCAAGCGCGCGATTGTGCATTTGTACAATTCAACATCAATAACACAGCGCCGGGTCGTGTTCGATCTGGATACGGCGGGCATTACCAAGATCGCAACCGACGGCACCAAGACCGTTCGTCGCTTGGCCGAGCAAGTTACCGACGGCAAAATTGTTTTCCAGTACTCGCCTGAAAGCTTCACGGGCACCGAGCTGGATTATGCCAAGAAAGTCTGTGACGCAGTGCTGGATGTTTGGGAGCCAACACCAGAAAACAAGGCAATCATCAACCTGCCTGCGACCGTCGAAATGTCGAGCGCCAACATCTATGCCGATCAGATCGAATGGATGCACCGGAACTTGGCACGTCGGGATTCAATCATCTTGAGCCTGCATCCTCATAACGACCGGGGCACAGGTGTGGCAGCCGCCGAACTGGGCGTGATGGCCGGTGCCGACCGCATCGAAGGCACACTGTTTGGTAATGGTGAGCGCACAGGTAACGTCGATGTCGTGACGCTGGCGTTGAACATGTTCACACAAGGTGTCGCCCCTGATCTGGATTTCTCGGACATCAATGAAGTGATGCGGGTTGCTGAATACTGTAACCAGTTACCTGTGCATCCGCGTCATCCTTATGTGGGTGATCTGGTCTTCACAGCATTTTCTGGCTCTCATCAGGACGCTATCAAAAAAGGCCTAGGTGCCTTGAAGACCGCAAACAGCGAGCAGTGGGATGTGCCTTATCTGCCTATCGATCCTATCGACGTGGGTCGGAGTTACGAGGCGGTTATCCGTATTAACTCGCAATCAGGCAAAGGCGGCGTCGCTTATGTGATGGAGACCGACTACGGCTTCGAAATGCCGCGTCGTCTGCAGATCGAATTCTCGGGCGTTGTCCAACAACAGGCGGATTGCTCGGGCAAGGAATTGTCAGGCAAAAACATCTGGGCCATTTTTGACAAAGAATATCTGAACCAGCCTGAAGGTCAGTTTAAATTTGTCGACCATCGCTCAGTGCCCGATACCCATGCCAGTGAAATTCGCGAAGTCACCGCGAACATTACAGACAACGGTAAAGATGTTGTGCTTAAGGGTAAGGGCTCTGGCCCCATCGATGCTTTCTTAAGCGCCCTTAATGCACACGCATTGGTCGATATGAAAGTGGTCAGTTATCACGAGCATGCCGTTGGCGTTGGATCAGGTGCCGATGCGGTCGCTTATGTTGAAATGCAGCGCGGCGATGAAGCGCCTGTATTTGGCGTAGGCCGCCATGCAAATATTACCAAGGCATCATTGAACGCTGTGGCGAGTGCCATCAACAGGGCAATGACTGCGTCTTAAAACGAAACCCCTCATCCTGTCCTTCTCCCAAGGGAGAAGGGACTCACGGATTAACTTCACCTCTCCCTTGGGAGAGGGAGGGCGCGTAGCGCCGGGTGAGGGGGCTTTCCAAGTATACTCAACCCACAACACCCCCATCATCACGTGTCACTGCAATCACGCATGAACGTGGGACAGACGTGCCGCCATCAGGAAAATGGCTCCCGCCTTTTTCTCCGGGGTGCTAAATACCAACAAACATTGTCCGCTTATCTGGTGACCAGCAAAGCCCCGTGATTTCGCATTCTTTAGGCCCCACCATAAAGCGCCTGATCTCACCCGTTCCAGGATCACTCATCAGTATTTGATTGTTACCCTGCCCGGCAAAATCACCTTTGTTTGTCTCTTTGCCATCGGTTTGTATCCAAAGCCGCCCCTGACTATCGAAGCCAAGACCATCTGGTGAATTAAACATGTTATCCGCATTGATATTTCTAGACCCGGCGTATTCATCATTATGCTGGGTCGGGTTGCCCGCCAACACGAACAGGTCCCACGAGAACGTCATGGCGCCATGATCATGCCCGTCAGCTCGCCATCGCAGTATTTGTCCATAATTGTTTTCAGCGCGCGGATTAGGTCCGTTCAGCGGTGTCGCATCACCGCCACGATTTGGCTTCTTGCCCCGGTTTTTATTATTGGTCAGCGCGACGTAAACCTCTGCCTTACCAGGATGTACAGCGACCCATTCGGGGCGGTCCATTGTGGTCGCATTGATCGCAGACGCCGCGATCCTTGTATGGATACAAATCTCGGCTTTCGATGCGATGCCCATCGCTTCGGGTGTGAGCGCAACCCAATGGCCCGTCTTATCATCGTTAAAAATGGCGGCATAAAGTGTGCCATCGTCGAGCAAATCTGAAGGGTTATCTTTAGCGTCATACTGAGATGCGCTGACAAACTTGTAGAGAAATTCGCCGCGTTCATCGTCACCCATATAAACAACAACATGCTTATCGGCGCTTAATACCAGTTCTGCATTCTCGTGCTTCAAGCGGCCCAGCGCCGTTCGCTTTTTCGGTGTCGATGTCGGGGCCAACGGATCAACCTCAACCACATAGCCAAACCGGTTCGGCTCGTTCGGGTGTTTGGAAATATCAAAACGGGCATCCGTCTTGGCCCAGCCATATCCCCAGTCCCTATTCCCGATACCATAACGTTTGAATGTATCAGATGCTTCATATGACAGGTCGGATGATGAAAAGTAGCCGTTAAAATTTTCTTCGCATGCCAGGTACGTCCCCTACGGTGTCTCGCCGTTGCCACAGTTGTTGAATGTTCCTAAGGCGCGCGTGCCGTCTGGGTCTGCTTTGGTCTTAAGCCATTCATACCCACGTGCCGGCCCCGTTATCTCAAATGATGTATCCGCTGTGATGCGTCGGTTATATTCAGAATCAACAACCGGCGCCCAAGCGCCGCTTTTGTCCGTCATTTCAAAAATTGAAATGCCATGCGCCATTTTACCATTGAAGATGTCATCCGCTGTTTCCGGTAATCCGCTGGCGCGATTGCCATAGATAATGCTTCGGTTTGCGTACTCGTTATTGATCGCAATGACATGCCGCTCCCCTTTCGAGAAAATCGCCATCCCATCATTATTATCACCAAAGGCGCGTTCCTGACTCCGCCCACTGCCTCGGCTTTGATCATCAAATGGCGCGCCATCTGATCAAAGCGGATCGCCCCACTTGATCAAGGGTCGTCATGAATACCCGTTCGGCACCGTGACGGTATCCAGGGTGTTTGCCCTAACCAGCACAAAGTCAAAATTGGGCCGTCCAGCCGCTTTTGACGCGGCGGCGTTCCAGACACTCATCACAAATGCGGCGGAACCTAACATCGCAGCACTTTTCATGAAACCTCGCCTTGATTGGGCGCAGTCCAAAACATCGTCAAAGCTAGTCGTCACCGTTGCCGGACGACGACGTTCATCAAATTCATCAAAGCTTAGGCCCGTATCTTTGAGGTTTTCACTCATGTCTCTCTCATAACCTTTATTCACCCGACCATATCTCATGGGAACATGCCGCAATGTCGTGACCAAATAATCACATAAACATTGAACTTTCGAGGCCAAGTCTGGAACAAGAAATCGCACGGAAAGAAGTCATCAAATAACGATTTTCCCTCGCAAAATCGATAAAGCCCCTTTATATTTAGGGTATGAGTAGCTTCTTACCATTTTTGCTTATTTTCGCGATGCTTGCGACGTTGATCATTCTTGTGGTCGGCCTCATCAATTTCGCGCGAAATGGGCCGTTTTATCAGAAACACTCAAACAACCTGATGCGCGCACGCGTTATCGGACAAGCTGTCGCGCTGCTAATCTTTGCCCTGATCATGGGCTCGGCTGGCATGGAATAATCCCCCCTAAAGAAATCATGAGGACAATGTGGTAACTCTCACAAAAATTTATACCCGTGGCGGCGACACTGGGGAGACATCTCTGGGCAGCGGCGACCGGGTCAAAAAACATGACGTCCGTGTGGCAGCTTATGGCACCTCTGACGAAGCAAATGCGGTCATTGGACTGGCGCGGTTGCACACCGAAGGCGAAGCAGACGCCATGCTGGCGCGTATCCAGAACGACTTGTTTGATTTAGGCGCTGATCTTTGTACGCCTGAGGGCGGCAATCGCTCTAACGGCGCGCTCCGTGTGGTTCAAGAACAAGTTGACCGCCTGGAATCCGAAATTGATGCCATGAACGATGAGCTGGCCTCGCTCACGTCATTTATCCTACCCGGCGGCTCACCCGCATCGAGCTTTCTACATTTGGCGCGTACCGTTGCACGCCGATGTGAGCGTTTATTGACCGAATTAAGCGATACCGAAGAGATCAATCCGATCACCATCAAATACATCAATCGCCTGTCAGATCATTTGTTTCAGTTGTCTCGGAAACTCAACGACAATGGCGCGACTGACGTATTGTGGGTTCCCGGCGCCAATCGATAAGTCGCTGCGTTGCACGGGGCATGTGCTAAACCCTTAAATTCCGCCAAAAAACTCATCTGTTCACTGATATATTTGTGGTAATGTTGGCTTGACCACCTATCGGGCAAGGCCTAATGTTGCGCCTGCGAAGAGACGGGTGCAACTGCGGTCACACACGTTTTCACGCGTTTTTGGGAAGCCGGTACGCCGCAACCTGCGGCTCGAGGAGATATCATGAAGGCACTTGTCGCTGTAAAGCGGGTCGTCGACTATAACGTCAAAATCCGTGTAAAGCCTGATCAATCAGGCGTTGAACTTCAAAATGTAAAAATGTCGATGAACCCTTTCGACGAAATTGCCGTCGAAGAAGGCATGCGTTTGAAAGAATCTGGCACGATTGAAGAATTGATTGCCGTTTCCATCGGACCGGCACAATCTCAGGAAACAATCCGTACAGCACTCGCTATGGGCGCTGATCGCGGCATCCTGGTTGAGACTGACCAAGAAGTTCAGCCCCTCGCCGTTGCAAAAATTCTCAAAGCCATTGCCCTGAAAGAAAGCCCGGACATCGTTATTGTCGGCAAACAGGCAATTGACGACGACTCCAACCAAACCGGTCAGATGCTTGCCGCTTTGATGGACTGGCCACAGGCCACGTTCGCGTCAGAACTCGAAATTGGCAGTGGTGAAGCCTTAGTAACCCGCGAAGTTGATGGTGGGCTCGAGACCATCAATGTCAAATTACCGATGGTCATGAGCACTGACCTGCGCTTGAACGAGCCGCGCTACGCGTCATTGCCAAACATTATGAAGGCCAAGAAAAAGCCAATTGATACGACCACACCGGCTGAACTTGGTGTCGACATTGCGCCACGTCTCAAAACCATCAAGGTTGAAGAGCCACCAAAGCGCCAAGGCGGCGTGAAGGTTGCTGACGTTGCTGAACTTGTCGACAAACTGAAAAACGAAGCGAAGGTGATATAAGATGGCAAACGTTCTTCTTTATGTCGATCACGACAACGCAGCATTCCGCGCGGTTACGCTCAATGCTGTTACGGCTGCGGCCGCTCTTGGTGATGTTACTGCCCTCGTTGCTGGCAAAGATTGTGGTAGCGTCTGCGAAGCTGTTGCGAAAGTCCCTGGCATTGCAAAGGTTCTGCACGCCGAAGGCGATCACTATGCAAACGCATTGGCTGAAAGCGTCACGGACCTGATCCTGTCGATTGCCGATGGCTATGACTATATTGTTGCCCCTGCCTCAACATCTGGCAAAAACATCAGTCCGCGCGTTGCGGCAAAGCTTGATGTGCAGCAAATCTCCGAGATTGTCTCGATTGAAAGCCCTGACACGTTTGTCCGCCCCATTTATGCCGGCAACGCCATGGCGACAGTTCAGTCAACGGATGCAGTTAAAGTCATCACCGTGCGCGCAACGGCCTTTGATGCTGCCGCCGAAGAAGGTGGCTCTGCCAGCGTTGAAACAATTGATGCCGCTGCTGCCAGCGACCATTCATCATTCGTCAGCCAAAACCTGACCAAATCAGAACGCCCTGAACTGACAAGCGCCGGGATCGTGGTTTCTGGTGGTCGCGGGATGCAGTCTGGCGAAAATTTCGTCATGCTCGAAGAAATAGCTGACAAGCTGGGCGCTGCTGTGGGTGCATCTCGCGCTGCAGTCGACGCCGGGTTCGTACCAAACGATTATCAGGTCGGCCAAACCGGTAAGGTTGTTGCCCCTGATCTCTATATTGCTGTCGGTATTTCCGGCGCCATTCAGCACTTAGCTGGAATGAAAGACAGTAAAGTTATCGTCGCTATCAACAAAGATGAAGAAGCGCCGATTTTCCAAGTTGCGGACTATGGTCTTGTCGCCGATCTATTCGACGCCGTGCCTGCTCTGTCCGCAGAACTCGACAAATAAAAAGAACAAACTGCACTGAACATAAGTATGGATAAATTGGTGACCGCTGCATTTGACAGCAAGGAGAAGACCATGGCGATTGATATTCAGAAGATTGGTGTTATTGGCTCCGGACAAATGGGTAGCGGCATTGCGCATGTTTGTTCATTGGCAGGTTATGACGTGCGTATGCTCGATCTTTCCGAGGATGCTCTTAAAGCAGGCATGAGCAAAATTGAGAAAGGCATGGTGCGCCAGATCTCACGCAACTTGATTACCGAAGATGACCAAAAGACCGCAACGGCCCTCATCTCGACGTCAACAGAATACGCAGATCTAGGCGACCGTGACTTCGTCGTTGAAGCTGCCAGTGAAGATGAGGACGTTAAGAAAGCGATCCTCAAGACGCTCTGCCCTGTTCTTAAGGAAGACGCGATCATCGCGTCAAACACGTCATCGATTTCGATTACGCGCCTTGGTGCACAGACAGATCGTCCAGGCAAATTCCTTGGCATGCACTTCATGAACCCGGTTCCACGCATGGAATTAGTTGAATTGATCCGTGGCATCGCGACGGACGAAGACACTTACAGCACGGTTCGTGAGCTTGCTGCAAAGCTCGGCAAACGCTCTGTGAATGCCGAAGATTTCCCAGCATTCATCGTCAACCGTATCTTGCTACCGATGATCAACGAAGCAATCTATACGCTTTATGAAGGCGTTGGTTCGGTTGATGCCATCGACACTGCGATGAAGCTTGGCACAAACCATCCCATGGGCCCGCTAGAGCTGGCTGATTTCATTGGTCTGGATACCTGCCTTGCTGTGATGCACGTGCTGCATGATGGCCTGGCTGATACCAAGTATCGTCCTTGCCCATTGTTGGTTAAATATGTTGAAGCTGGCTGGCTTGGCCGCAAGACGGGTCGTGGTTTCTACGACTACTCTACGGAAGTTCCCGTACCAACACGCTAAGTAAAACTGGCTCGAAGTATTCCTTCGCGAGCGGGGCTTTGCGGAAATATACTAAGCGTCAACATTATATGTTTTGAGAAACGGGGCCTTCGGGCCTCGTTTTTTTAGCATTACGAAACACTTCCTTACGCCTAAGACATACAAATCTGACAGTTACCTGACATCTTATGCCTGTATTCACAGTAAGTAATACGGCGAAGGGAGAGTTGTTATGTCAGAAGGCATGCGAAGCATTGATTTCTCAAATATCTCGGTTCTTGTGGCTGAGTATAATAATTATATGCGCCAAACCATCCGCAGCATTCTGAGAACATTCAATATCGGCGATATTATTGAGATGCAAAATCCAGACGATGCATGGGACATGTTCTGTGCAACGCCACCCGATGTAGTGTTTGCCGATTGGGCCCCGGCTTTAATGGTATGGGCCTTTTGAAAAAAATCCGCCGTGATCCGAAAAGCCCAAACCCGTTTGTCCCTATCATCATCGTGACATCAATGTCCGATAAGAAAAACGTCCTGACCGCACGCGACCTGGGGATGACTGAGTTTCTTGCCAAACCGTTTTCACCAAAGCAAATATTCTTGCGCCTGCGGATCGTTGCAGAACAACCTCGCGCCTTTATCAAGACGGGCAATTTCTTTGGCCCTGATCGTCGTCGCCGAAACCTTGGTGTCCAAAAAAAACAGACGTGGAGAAGGCAACGATAATCAGTCTGTAGCTGGCGATGACGCCCCAACAACAAACGTCATTATCTAATCAAGCTTCAGGTGATACCCTCGGAGTTGATGGCTAAACAAAAAATCGTCTACACTCCTTTTAAGTAAACATTATCCAACCTATCTCAATAGCACTGACCAATCGGTACATTCACATATTGAGATTCTCGAACGATATCATTTAAGGATCGACCCATGAGCGACCACGTATCTACTGCGGACCTGAGCACTGACGATCTTGTCAAAGGCGTCATCGACTGGATTTCAATTGAAAGCCCCTCGTCCGACGCAACAGCCGTCACCAAGATGATCGATCATATCGAAGCAGAGTTCAAATCTGTCGGCCTGGAGGTTGAGCGTACGCCTGGCGAAGATGGGTATGGCGATCTGATCCGTGGCAGAGCTCAAGGCTCATCCCGCGCCAACAAAGGCATTCTTGTCGTCTCACATATCGATACGGTGCATCCGATCGGCACCTCAACATCCGGCAATCCAATCCGTATCGAAGGCGATAATCTTTATGGCCCCGGCACCTATGACATGAAAGCTGGCGCATACATTGCCTTTTATGCGTACAAGCAATTGTTGGCCGCTGGTGGTGACCCAGACCTGCCCGTTACCTTTATGTATATCCCCGAAGAAGAAGTCGGCAGCCCCTACTCCAGAAAATACATCGCCGAAGAAGCCCGCCGTGCAAAGTATGTGTTGGTCACGGAACCTGCGCGCGACGGCGGCAAAATTGTTGTTCAACGAAAAGGCAGCGCACGCTTCAAACTGACAGCAACCGGACGCGCGGCTCACTCTGGCTCAAAGCATGAGTACGGACGCAGTGCGGTTCTCGAAATGGCAAAACAGATTTGCGACATCGAAGCTCTGACGGATTATGACCGGGCATCACGTTTAACTGTGGCCTGATCAGCGGTGGCACAGGTGTGAACGTTGTCCCTCAATCATGCGTGATGGAACTCGATCATCGTTACATCCGCAAAGCCGATGGCGAAGAGATGGAAAAACACATCCTTGCGCTGAAAGCCCATAATCCTGATGTAACCCTCGAGATCACAGGAGGCATCTCACGGCCACCCATGGAACTCACGGATGGCATTATGGATCTGTTCAACAAGGCCCGCGCATTCAGCCTTGAGCATGGTCTCGACCTACAACATACGTCTATCACCGGTGGCTGTTCCGATGGCAACCTGACGGCAGCTGAAGGTGTGCCAACGCTGGATGGCTTGGGTGCTGATGGCCACGGCGCACATCAATTGGATGAGCATATCTACATCTCATCTCTTGAGCCCCGTGCCCGGACATGGATGAAACTCCTCAAACGTCTCGACTAAGTAGACAGATAACATCACCCTCTCCCTCGGGAGAGGGTGGCGCGCAGCGCCGGGTGAGGGGTAGTTGCATAGTATATGAATGCCTTAAGAAGCACCCCTCATCCTGTCCTTCTCCCAAGGGAGAAGGGACACACGTATTTATGCACAGTCTCCTCACCTTACCTCTCACCGTTATAGGAGGAGAGGTAAGGTGAGGAGGTTTGACATCGATGACCACAGGTAAACACAGACATATAACTTGCCGCCATTCCCGCGAAAGCAAGAACTTGGAATCGACAGCGTAAGGCCTGGGTCCCCGCTTTCGCGGGAATGACGATATAGGGTTTTATAACGACAGGAAGAACTTAATGCAGCTCAGCGCGTAACTGTTGGCGCAGTACATCAATTGGTACTGTGCCGCCCTCGGCATCAATGCACCAGAACGTCCAGCCGTTACAGGCGGGCAGGTTCTGAACATGTGCGCCGACTTGATGGATTGAGCCTTTGAAGTCAGATGAAATTAAAGTGCCGTCTGCACGTACGCGTGCTTTGTGGCGACGTTTTTGATCCGTCAGGACGGTCCCCGGCTCGAGCATGCCGCGTTCGACCAACCAGCCGAATGGGATACGAGGCTGATCACGCTTTGATGGTGAATTTAACATTTCGTCAGTGCCTAAGCGGACCACTTCCGCAATGCGTTTCTCAGCGTATGCCACGTAACTCTTCTCCCGTTCTAGGCCGACAAAATTCCGCCCCAATCGTTTTGCAACAGCGCCTGTTGTCCCCGTTCCAAAGAACGGATCCAGGACTACGTCACCGACTTCGGTCGATGCCAGGATCACACGGTGCAGCAAGGATTCAGGTTTCTGCGTCGGATGGGCTTTCTTGCCCTCTTTGTTTTTTAATCGTTCGCCACCAGAACAAATCGGCAGTAACCAGTCTGAACGCATTTGCAGATCGTCGTTCAGGGCTTTCATCGATTCATAATTGAAGCGGTATTTGCTTTTCTCAGATTTCGAGCACCAAATCAGCGTCTCATGTGCATTGGTAAAACGGCGGCCTCTGAAATTCGGCATTGGATTTGTCTTACGCCAAACAACGTCATTCAAAATCCAATAGCCCATGTCTTGTAACTGTGTGCCGACACGGAAAATATTATGATAACTCCCGATCACCCAAAGTGTCCCATTGGGTTTCAGAACCCGGCGAGCTGCTTTAAGCCAATCCTGCGTCAGTTTGTCGTAGGCTTTAAAGCTCTCAAACTGGTCCCAGTGATCGTCCACGGCGTCGACACGTTTGTGGCTATCCGGGCGCACAAGATCACCCGAAAGCTGTAAATTATACGGTGGATCGGCGAACACCATGTCCACACTTGCCTCAGGCAAGCCGTTCATCAGTTCGATGCAATCGCCGACATGGATTTTGTTGATCCAGGAATTTGTTTTTTCTGCCTTCATGCCGCGCATCCTGAGTCACGAAGGATTCGCCGTCAAGAATTAAATGGATTCAATGACTTAGTCGGTGTCTCTAGACCAATATATGGGAGTCATGAGTCTTCAGGGGACAATATCTTGCGCACAGGCGCAAAACTTTTTCTGTGATGCGGCGTGACACCAAGGCGCTTTAGCGCGTCTAAATGCTCTGCGGTCCCGTATCCGGCATTCCGGTCCCAGCCATATCCGGGATACCGTATATTCAAGTCCACCATGATCCGATCTCGGGTCACTTTTGCAATAACTGAGGCTGCAGCAATCGACAGACTTTTGCCGTCACCCTTCACAATTGTCTCTGCCGAGCAGGGCAGCGATGGCATCCGATTGCCATCAATCAGCACATGATCCGGGCATATGTTGAGCGCGCCGACGGCATCTGCCATGGCCTTCATTGTTGCCCCCAGAATGTTCAATTTCTCGATAGCCTCAAGATCAACGATGCCAACGCCGATATCTGCCGATGTCATTATTTTATCAAATAACATATCCCGCGCTTTGTCCGTCAGGCGTTTGGAGTCGTCCAACCGTGCCCATTCCGGGTCTGTCATCGCGTCTGGATTCAGAATAACGGCAGCGGCCACTACGGGGCCCGCAAGGGGACCACGTCCAGCCTCATCCACACCTGCAATACGTACCCATCCTTGATCATGGGCGGCGTGCTCGAAACTAAAGTCAGGCATCGTCCGGTTTTGGTTTGGTGGCTTTTGGTTTTGCCGCTTTAGGTTTCAATGTTTTTGGCTTAGTTGCTTTTGGTTTCGCCTTTTTCACCGCGGCGGATTTAGATTTTACTTTCGCCTTAGGCTTTGTGAGTTGCGTGAGCTTTGTGGCGGGCGCTTGCTTTTCCTTGGCGGATATCTGCGGTGTGTTCGTTGGCTTCGTCGCCGATACCTCTTCGCCGCTGCGCGTTGCAATCGCGTCTTTTACCGCCGCGACATCAGCGTCATTTTCCGTCTCTGGATTTTCTGCTGGCGTATCTTTCTTCCGTCGCACGCGTTGGCGCACCTTGCGGACTTTAAGGGCCGCAACACGCATGACCTTTTGCGTTTTTGTTGTCGCCTGATTTGCCGCTGTCGCCACAGCTGCTGTTTCCGGTCCGTACACTAATTTAAGTAAATCCGACGCTTCTGTGATTCCGTAACTTGCCAGCAATTGAAGCCGGCGGGCCGTGAACACCCAAAGCGGGCTCAGCGCCAAACTCAGGACAGTGACTGAGACGATAAGCCGCCGTCCCTCCTCGTCCAGGACGCCAGACTGCATCCCCACAACGCTCAGCAAGAATGAGAACTCTCCAATTTGCGCCATGCTGATGCCGGCCAGAAACGCCGTTGACCACGGCTGGCCGACAACACGCAGAAAGCCAACGTTAATGATCGTCTTGAAGACCGTCACCATAAGGAACAGCACTGCAACCATACCCGCATTATCGACCATGAACTGCAGGTCTATCAGCAATCCGATGGATAAAAAGAACACCATCATCAAGACGCTTTGGATCGGCAACACCGCATCCAGCATGGCGTGGCGGGCTTGAGAATTGCCAATGATCAGACCCGCGATAAACGCGCCATACGCTGCTGAAAGCCCGATCAGACCCGCAATCGCTGCCCAACCGAAGCAGAATGCGAGGCCAGCCAAAGGTGCGAGCTCTTTGTTCTCAGCAATCGTCTCGAAATACGGCAGGTGGATTTTCTTGCCTCGGCTGACATAGAAAATAAGGCCGATCAAAAACATGACCGAGCCGATCATTACGGGGATTTGAGAGAACTGGAAATCTTCGCCACCCAGCGCGCCGATGGTCAACATCATCGGCACGACAGCAATGTCTTGCGCAATAAGGACGCCGACGGTGATTTGGCCAACACGGGTCCGCAACTCGCCAATATCTGCCAGAATTTTAATCGCCACAGCCGTCGATGACATGGCGACCACGAAACCCATCAGCACGGCAAGTTCCCAGGACATGCCGCTTAAGCGTGATAACCCCAACGTCACCGCTGTGGACGCGGTGATCTGGAATAGGGTCGTCGAGACCGCAACCTTCCATATCTGCATAAATGCACGGAGAGACAGCTCCATGCCAATGATAAACAGCAGCATAAGAACGCCCATCTCGGCCAGCACTTCAACACCATCGCGGGCATTAACCAATGACAGGCCGGCTGGCCCCAAGGTAACACCGGCCACAATGTAACCAACGATGGCGGGTTGGCGCAGCTTCTCCATCACAAATCCAAAGATAAGTGCGCCAAGTGCAACGATTGCGATGCCAGTGAGGTCGACGTGATGTGCAGCTTCCATCACTCAATATAACATAACTTATGTTGCGTACATGTCAGAAATAGCGAGACATCCATAGGCGCGCTCGTTACATAAGATGCATGTCAGATCTAACGCACCAAACCTCCTTGCAGAAATATGCGGCCCTTTTCGCTGGCGCCATTGTAAACGCTGGATTTGGGTCACTTTACGCTTGGAGTGTCTTTATCATTGGGCTCGAGACCTACCTTGGGATTATGCGCACAGATGTGAGCATTGTTTTCTCGTTGGCGATCGTTACCTTCACATTGGGAAACTTTGTATCTCCTTATTTGTTCCGACACATGAGCCCCGCCGCCCTCGTATTTATCGCGATGGCGTTCGGCGTCAGCGGCCTTAGTATTGCGGCAATGGGCAGCACCTATCTGACCGTGATTGTTGGCTATGGCCTGCTGTTTGGGTTTGGCTGTGGATTTGCCTACAACACCGTACTGCAGGCAGGTCAGGCAGCGATACCCGACAGGCAAGGACTTGCAAACGGGATCATCATTTCAGCGTTCGCGGCCGGGTCTGTGATTTCTGCATACTTGTTATCTATTGGCGTCGACGAAATGGGGGTCCGCGCCACATTTTGGCTGCTTGCGATGACGATCGCCGGGATCGGGGTCTTGGCGATGGTGCTCTTGTGGATGAGTAAAGTACGTTTCCTCATACCTGAGGCAAGCGCCGGACAACCGCATGATCGCAGTATCTTATATATCTCGTGGATCGGGTTCTTTTTGGGCGCACTCGCAGGCGTGATGGCCATTGGCCATACGGCGGCGATCATTACGCATTTCGGCGGTGGCGCCAGCGCTGCTGTGATGGGTGTAACGCTGATGAGTATTGGCAACGCCACGGGCCGTCTTGTTGCAGGCTGGCTATGTGATCAAATATCTGTGCGCTCAGTCGCCGGCATTGCCCACCTGACAGGTGCGCTCGGCTTTATTGTTGTCCTTGCAAATCCAACTGGAGAAGGCGCAATGCTGGCAATGTCTCTGGCAGGCGTAGCATACGGCATGACGGCAAGCGTCTACCCAACCACAATCTCGATTTACCTTGGGCGAGCCTCGTATGGCAAAAACTTCGCCCTGCTCCTCACCGCATGGGGGGCAGCAGGTTTGCTTGGCCCATCAATCGGTGGATATTTCTTTGACCTAACAAGCGACTATCGCATCCCGCTCGAGCTCGCCGCTGTCGTCACGGTCCTGGCCCTCGTCAATGCAATGAGATTGCCTCGATCACAATCGTAGACGTAACCCGCGTCAGGGTTTCTTGATATCCCTTGACGTAATAACCGGCGGCGTTGGGCCAACACGTGCAGGCTGAACGGGCCTTGGCGTCGCAACGTAGACAATGGGCACATTGTCCAGGAACGTCGCTTGCGCGCCGGCATCCATAGCCACGCCAAGCACCAAACCCACAACGAGTACGAATCGAAACATGCACAGATACTATGCCGAATTCTCATCTAGCGCGATCATCATTGGCGAACAGGGGCAAAACCCTAACAGGCATTCAATCAAATAATAAAGATTGCTCAAAGGTACCGATGGGACGCTTGAACAGATCCTGTCGCTGACGAAACCCACTAGCAGCATTACGTACAATACCAACACGCTTGCACGCCACATTGAAACGCGCTTGAGTCATCTCTGCATAGATACCGCTGCCCCGCATACGTTGTGAAAAATCACTATCATAAACTTTGCCACCATGGGTTTCTCGAACCAGCTTCATCACACGGCGTGCACGGTCCGGGATATGCGCCGCAAGCCATTCTTCAAAAGCTCATAAATCTCTAGGGGCAGGCGCAGCAAAATATATTCAACCGCCGTTGCCTCAGCTTTTTTCGCAGCACCCAAAATATCTTCAATTTCATGGTCGTTGAGCCCAGGAATTACCGGGGCCACCATTACAGCGACGGGAATGCCTGCATCATTCAGTGCTTTAATGGCCGCCAGACGTTTTTGCGGCGTCGGGCAGCGCGGCTCCATCGTCCGAGCCAAGGTGTCATCGAGTGTGGTCACAGAAAGCGCTACACCGATAAGCCCCTTCGCATCCATGGGTCGTAAGATATCAATATCGCGGCACACAAGATCAGACTTTGTGGTAATACTCAGCGGATGATCAAAGCGGGCAAAAACCTCGAGCACACTGCGGGTGATCTTCCGAGACCGTTCGATCGGCTGGTAAGGATCCGTATTTGCGCCCAACTGAATTTTTTTAGGCGTGTACCCCAGTCTCATCAGTTCACGTTCCAGAAGCTGAGCGGCACCCGGCTTGGCAAACAATTTGGCTTCAAAATCGAGTCCCAGTGACAATCCATGATAGGCATGGGTTGGACGAGCAAAGCAATAAACGCATCCATGCTCACACCCACGGTACGGGTTTATTGACCGATCAAACGGAATGTCCGGGGACGTATTCTTGGCAATGATCGTTTTTGGATGCTCGTCTGTAACTGTCGTTCTGAGTTTTTCATCGACGAAGCCTTCCACATTCGACCAGCCATCATCGATACGCACAGCACTTAAGGCTTCAAAGCGGCCACTCTGATTTTAGACGGCACCTCGACCTTTTTTTGCATAATCTGGAATCACATCAACCATTTACAAAGCTAACAATGCAAGAAGAACATAACAAGAACTTAAATTTTAGCACTACTTTTTCACGTGAACTTAAAAGTGGTTTCGCGTTGAACATCAGGGTCTGATTCCACGCTGATACTACCCCCGCGCCTTTCAATAATTTTCTTAATAATGGCCAGCCCCATACCGCTGCCCTTAACTTCATCACGACGCTTCAATGTCTGGAAAAGTTCAAAAAATTGAGCGTGACACCTTACCGGAATACCCGAACCATCGTTTTGACGGAGAAATCATAGAACGCCCCCAGTGGACGCGCAGAAATTTTAATTTGGCTATGCTCTGCATCGCTATGCTTAATGCCGTTACTAATTAAATTCGAGATCGCTTGCTCGAATAATGCTCTTTCTCCATATATGCGCGGCATGTCACCGTTAAGTGAAATTTTAACTTTGCTCGGCGGTGAGATGAACTCGATAACTTCGCGGATACACGTTCCTGTTTCAAATGACGTCAATTCCAGCCGATTTTCACCGACAGTCGCATAAGTAATCAGACTATCCAGCAACTTCTGTATCCGATCGGCACGGCCATTTAGTTGGTTTAGATATTTATGGACCTCAGTTTCCTCAAGCCCGTTAACACCTTCGAGTTCTTCTTCGATCAACGCAGCGAGTTGATGCACAGCCCGCATTGGTGATTTGAGATCATGGGATGCAACGTAGGCAAACTTCTGAAGATCATTATTCGATTGCTCGAGTTCGATCAGTTTCGCTTCGAGTTCATTTCGCGCACCGCGCGCATCTTCGGTCATGACCTTCGCTAAGCTCTCAGCCCGTCGCTGCATCAACGCAATAGACGTTAAAGATGTAGAACATCAAAAGATCAATAACCAACCCAGCTGCCGCAACTATCGTCGGCTGCGCACGCTCTGCCTCAGTAAACTGATTGCCCCCTGCCGTATAGACAATCGTCCAGGCTCGACCCTGCAAGCTTAACGTTGTCTTGCGTAACGATACATCAGCATGCTCAGTATCTTCAGCGTGGAAAATATCATTGCTATCAAAAAGGAGCGCATCTTTGGTCAATTCAATACCGTCAAATATTTCGTATTCAACGTTTGTTTATCCACCACCAAGAATACCCTTCATCAAATCGTCCATGCGAAAAGGGCTGTATACCCAACCGACAAATGCCTCGCGTCGTTGATCGACGGTATCAACCGGCATCCCGTATCGATATAACGGCAGGTACGTCAGGAATCCACGCTGAACGTCGATGCTCGTTTCTTGAACAAGCGTGATAATTCCTGATGTTGACGCTTCACCCGTATCTCTTACCCGAGCCATCGCGTTGCGGCGCATCTCGTTGGACCACATATCGAAACCAAAGGCGCGCGAAAAGCCTTTGAAATCTCTATCATTTGCGTCTCGAAACGCAGTTCTGCATTCTCGTTGACGAATTCATTCGAGGTATACCAGGCCGCACCTGTCACGACGAAACCGAACAGCAGTACAATCCATGCCGTATAGGCATTATGGAATAAACTGACCATATTGCGGCGTTTTAAATTTTTGCGGTTTTCGATGCTCACACAGTTCATCGGGATTTTTATATCTTAATCAATCGTGGCAAACTATGCCGCCGCATTCGGGAATGTGACGACTTGCCAGAAATGCTCAAGCATTTTAATGGCTTCTACAAATCCTTTGCCAGCTTCATTTTTCACGATGTAACCGGCGATATTCTTTTTATAGGCTTTATATCAATCTTCATCGGCGCTTAATGTCGTCAGAACAAACACAACTGCCTATTCTCGTTTCGGGTCGTTTCTAATTTCAGTGCGGAAATCATGCCCACCCAATCTCGGCATATTGATGTCGAGAAAAACCACAAAAGAACCAACATTCGGCTCAGCGTCGTTCTAACCACGTAAAATTTCAAGCGCTTCTTCACCATCGCGTGTATGCCGAACCGGGTTTGCAATCATCATTTGTTTGAAAGAATGGATAACAGTTTCCGCATCAATATCGTCGTCTTCAACAAGCAACACTGTCACGGTATCGTTAATCATGTATTCGCTGCACTTTCATTTTTCCGTTTTCAATCACGTCATTATGACATCAAAGATAAGGAGCCCCATGTTTAAATGAAGATACGCTAACACTGCTCCCGCCACAGTGGAACGTAACATTTAGTCACGACAGGTACTAAACAAATGGGTTCAACCTTAGACGGATCAATCCTAACCCTTACGCAGATATGCTGCCCAATCGCGTCTAGATTACAGGCGAGCAAAATGTAATAGCAGCTATTTTATGCGACGCTGGCACATGTCCATAAAATGAGCGTGAACTTTTTCTGCTGCAGCCTCGTTATAATCATCGCGGGATGCAAAACAAAATCCGTGAGATGTTCCAGGATGCGTTTCGAGCACATATTCAGTCCCATGCTTATCTAATTCAGCTTGAAGCGCCGGAACAACATATGACGGAACGGTGCCATCAGTTTCCGCAAACCCAAAGTACATTTCACCTTTTATGTCTTTGACATGATAGTGCGCTGAATCATCTTGGCTGGTAACAATGCCGACACCATAAAGCGATGCGTTAGCAGCAAATACATCAGGGAATGTTCCTGCGGCTGCCGTCACAAAACGTCCGCTCATGCAGTATCCAATTGTCGCCTTTGGGCCATCTTTAACAGCATCATGCGCTTCCATGTATTTAAACATGGCACGCGTATCATCAACCACGTTGGCATTTGATAGATTGCGCATCGCTTCTTTCCAGATCGCCGCCGTATTGGGGCTTCGGAAGGGGAACCGTAAGATACCAAAGCGGTAGAATAGGTCTGGCAAAATGACAAAATAACCATCTTCGGCCATTCGCCGCGCCATATCATAAAGCTCTTCACGTATACCAGGTGCATCCATATAGAAAACGATCGCCGGGAACGGCCCATCACCTTCAGGCCAGCATGTAAACGTCAGCATTTCACCATCTTTGGTGTCGATCGTTACCTGTTCTTCATTCATAAAAAGTCCCTCCTGATGGTTCCCTCAAAATTATAGTTTCAGCGCACGGATACAAGGTTTTAAATGACCAATTTAACTACCCGCCAAGCCGGTTTCCCGTGCCGTCTTCAAAATCCACTCACGGAAAGCTTTGATACGCGGATGATTGGCTTTTCGTTCTGGCGTCACTACCCAGTATGCCGCTTCTGCTAATAGAGTATGTGCAAACGGCACAACCAGCTGTCCGCTTTCGAGCTCCTCTTCGACTGCGTACGTCGATGCCAACACAATACCAGAGCCTGTAACTGCAGCCGATATTGCCATCACCTCAACCTTAAAGGTAGGCCCTTTAGTGGCGTTAACATTTTCGATTCCAGCCGATGCCAACCACATTTTCCAATCAGGCAAAGGTCCCAAAATGTTTCCCCAATCAACGTGGAGCAATGTCACATTGTTTAAATCGGAAGGTGTACGAAGCTTATTTTCCCCTTCCAGACATTTGAGGTGGCATACCGGCACCACACGTTCGAGAAATAAACGCTCGACGCGCATACCGGGATAATTGTCAGACCCTAAGCGGACACCGACATCAACACCTTCACGTTCAAAATCGACCATCTCATTTCGCGCATCAAGTCGCACCGTAATTTCTGGGTGCGCTTCTGAAAAATCTCTGAGATGTTGCAAAAGCCACTTCGCCCCAAATATTGGCGCTGTGGTTACTGTGAGCACACCTAATGATTCATTTTCTTTTAACTGTTTCGTTGCCAGATCGAGTTTATCAAATGCGTCGGCAACAAGCGGTAATACGCTCTGAGCTTGCTCCGTTAAAATCACTGCTCGTGGCAATCGGCGGAATAGTGTAACGCCCAAAAAACTTTCTAAGTCTGTGATTTAATGACTTGTTACAGCAGGCGTAACAAACAATTCATCAGCGACACGGCTAAAGCTTAAATGCCGGGCAGCGGCTTCGAAGGCGCGTAGACCATTCAGGGGTGGGAGCTGTCTCATGTGGCTTTATAATTTAGTTTTTCTAATAGGTATATAAAAACATATCGTTTGTCGGAAACAATGGCGAGGCGTACAAATTTATTTAACAACGCGATGTCGAAACACATTTTTTAGGAGAGAACACATGAATACGCTTCAAGCTATGAACCCATATGATAACGCCGCTGCTCGTAATCATTTGACCGTATCCGAGATTATATCATCCGGTATGTATAAAATTGTTCAATTTATTGAGCGCGCTGCACTCGCAATCTAACCCCACGAAAACGACCTATGTGCCATCCCACATAAGTTGAAACTAAGACGGACCATTGTGTCCATCTTTTTTTTGCGCGAAATTCAGGTCTCATGATTATAAGTATGAAGGCCTGGATGTGCTGAGCATTATTATCCCCACGTTGAACTGCCGCGATGATCTCGCGCGCACGCTGGAAGCATTCAGCCTTCGCCCCGCTGAATGGGAGATTGTGGTCTCCGATGGTGGCTCCGAGGATGGTACCGTCGAGATGGCGGAACTTGCCAAGGTCAGAACGTTGATTGGGAACCGCGGGCGCGGACGCCAACTTTCGGCAGGGGCGCGTGCTGCACATGGTCATTGGTATTTATTCTGGCACGCGGATACGCAACCCCAGCCCGGTTGGGCGGCATTGGTTGAGCGGTTCATCAAAAATCCTGATAACGATTTCCATGTGGCGTACTTTATGCTGGCGCTCAACGATCCAGATCCAGCTGCCAGACGGGTTGAGAGCTTGGCGAACTGGCGCGCACAAAACTTAAGTTTGCCCTATGGCGATCAGGGGCTTTTGATATCTGCGAACTATTATGACCATCTAGGCGGCTACAAGAATCTTGATCTCATGGAAGATGTTGATTTGGTTCGCCGGATTGGCAGCAAACGTCTGCACGCGCTGCCCAGTGCTGCTGTCACGTCCGCCGTAAAATACCGCCGAGATGGTTGGTGGGCACGCCCGATCAAGAACGTCACGTGCCTGTGCCTGTATCTTCTGGGCGCACCGATCTCGATGATTACAACGTTATATCGATGAGCCTGCAAAAACATCTCGTGATATTTGCCAAGGCGCCTCGCATGGGTCTTGTAAAGACAAGACTTGCCTGTGACATTGGTGGCGTGCGCGCATGGGGGTTTTACCGACATGCGTTGGCGGGGCTTGTGCAACGGCTTTCATCTGATCCGCGCTGGCAGACCTATCTTGCCGTCGCCCCCGACACCGCGTGTGAACATAAAGGCGTTTGGCCAGCGGGTGCCTCACGATTCCCTCAAGGTCTCGGAGATTTGGGTGACCGCATGCATCGTGCTTTTGAGCGGATGCAACCGGGGCCAGTTGTCATCATCGGTGCGGATATTCCAGATATTCAACCTCATCATATTCATGGCGCCTTCAAAAAGCTTGGCCATCACGATGCAGTTTTTGGTCCCGCCGACGATGGAGGATACTGGCTGGTTGGGCAAAAACGTTTCCCAAGAACCCGGACAATTTTTTCGAATGTTCGCTGGTCAGGTCCGCATGCTCTTGAGGACACTTGTGCGAATTTGCCTGGTGCACGTATTGGATACTTGGAAACGCTGATTGATGTCGACGATGGCGATGATTTTAAGCGATGGACCGGAAATTATGCAGGATAGATCATATTTATGCAGGATTGATCACGGAAACGCGTAAGCATCCATCGCCAGCACGCCATAACTATAACTTTTGTGTAAATGACGCCTGGATTGTCCCGCCTCTCCAGCCCCCAAAGCCACAAATAACGGCAATAAATGCTCATCCGTCAGATGATTGCGCACAGCTTCCGGACCCCGGCTCCGATAATGCAACAGATCATCGATCCGCCCTTCAGCGATAGCCCAGCTCATCCATTCATTAAAAATCTGCACCCAGTCCGGTGCCTCTGCATCCAAAGCACGACCTCGGAATTCACTTAAATTATGCGTCAGATTACCCGACGCCAAGATCAACACCCCTTCATCTCGTAGCGGTCGCAAGGCTTGGCCGAGCTGATAATGATTTGTCGGATCCAGATCGGGCTGGATTGAGAGCTGCGTCACTGGAATGTTTGCGGCGGGATAACCCAGTTTCAGCGGTACCCAGGCCCCATGATCAAGCCCGCGTGCCTTAGAGATATCATCGCGCAGTATATTCTCATGCCACATCTGGCCAATTTCCGCACCGTGTACCCCGGCATACAGCTTGAACTTATTATTGAAAATGCCAACGTCAACATGTCGAAGCGTCAAGCTGATGTCGCCGTAAGGCCGACACGCACGCCGCCAGAAACGCTGGTCGGGCGACGTATTTCAAATCTTGCCTTCGCCGCTTATGCCAGCACCACATACATGCAGGGTCGAACAGCAAACCTGGCTGAGCTCGACTGGGTTAGGCTTGATGACAGCTTGTTGCATCTCGCAGCAGATCAGTGGTTTCGTCGTACATTATCGAACGCAAAGTCTGCACTGACAACAAACAGTGTGCTGGGATTGTTATTGGGATGTGAAGCTAACTTGGGGGCCACGGTCATACCGTGCTTTATGGCAGACACAAATCACAAGCTGCAGCGCATCGTACCGCCGATTGATGACGCCGCGAGCATACTCTGGCTGCTTACCCATGAGGACCTGCATCATACCGCCCGCGTGCGTGCTTCATGGCCGATGCGCTGAAAGCTGATATTGATTTGCTGGAAGGGCGTGTCAGAAAGTTAGCTCTCACAGGAGCCCAAAAGACGTGAGGCGTTCCTTGAGACCCGCCATATCTTCATCAGCAAAAAGATGTGTGACCAACCCGGCTTCTTCGGCGCGCGCAATAAAGGTCGGGTTATCGTCAATGAAGAGAGTTGTCTCGGCGGACCAGGACATTTTTTCTAGTAATCCAACAAAGCCATCCACACGCTCTTTGTTGAACCCGTGCACGCCCGAACAATAAAAGTGCTCGCCGAAAACGACGGGCAATTCTGGCGCCATCTGCGCAACGTTCTCATAGAGAATCGGGCCATTATTGGTCAGCAAGGCAACCTCAACACGCGCGCTCAAATCCCGCGCCAGATCAATCATCGCAGGTTCTGGCGCCATTGCCCATTTCCGCGCTGCGATCCATTGCCGCAACGTCACATCAACGCCAAGCCGTTTTGAAATCCCAGCGATATAATCGTCCGTGGTCATCTGACCATCGTCATAATTATCTTCGAAGCCTGACTTGAAAATCTCAGCGCGGATCGTCTCAGCCGGTACGTCGAGTGCTGACTCTAATAAATTCAGACGGTTTTCAAAATCGTACGCATAGAGCACCCCATCCATATCAAACAGGACAGCCTTAATCTGAGACATTTCAGGCTTTGTGTTCTTTGAGACGTGGCATCAACTCAACAAAGTTACACGGCATATGACGGTAATCGAGTTGATGGATGAGAATATCATCCCAAGCGTCTTTGCAGGCACCCGTCGATCCCGGCAGTACAAATATGTATGTGCCGTCAGCGACCGCTGCGGTAGCACGTGATTGTACCGTCGATGTTGCGATTTTCTGAAAGCTGAGCCAGCGGAATAATTCACCGAAGCCCGGAATTTCCTTATCCGTGACTTGTGCCAAGGCTTCCGGCGTTACGTCGCGTCCAGTGACGCCTGTGCCACCGGTACTGATCACAACATCAATATTTGGATCAGCCACCCAGGCTTTAAATTGCTCGGCAATAACATCCGCATCGTCTTTACAAATCTTGCGGTCAGCCAGAACATGGTCAGCAGCTGTAATCCGAGCCGCCAAAGTATCGCCAGAGCGATCATCTTCGAGGGTGCGTGTGTCCGATACCGTAAGGACGGCAATATTTACGGGCTTAAAGGCGCGTTCAGTTGACAGGGGCATTGGTGGCTATCTCCGAATCTCCGGGTCCCATGGCATTATAAAGCGGCCACTCGCCACGCGCCACTGCATCTAGTGACGGTAACGGTTGGCCGAGGCGGTCCCGATAAATCCAGAAGTTTGTTAGGACGCGCTCGACAAAGTTGCGCGTTTCAAACGACGGAATACTTTCAATAAAGAAAATCGGGTCATTCAAGTACTTGGTATTGCGTTTCCACTTTCGCAAGTTGCCGGGCCCACCATTCCAAGCCACCGCAAGCTTGAACAGGTTCATCGACACATCTTTTTCGTCCAGAAGCATCGCAATATAACGCTGACCCAACTCGAGGTTTGTCTCAGGCGTATAAAGCTTCGCACGTTCCCGGTACGGCACACCGGTGGACCGTGCAACAAAACGCGCCGTCCTTGGCATTAACTGCATAAGGCCGCGTGCGCCCGCCCAGCTTTTGGCATTCGGGTTAAACCGACTTTCCTGGCGGATCAGTGCGTAAACCAATGCACGATCAACACTAAATCCGGCGACCGGAATGTAATCCGGGATCGGGTAAGCTGCGCCATCATAGCCGCCACCGTTCGGGTATAAGAACGTATCAAGACGCACGGCCAAAGATGCAATGTTCCCGCGTGATGCCAGCGCGTGAATGCCTTCAAGCAAGCCGCGGTCAGCACCCTGTGCAAAATC